>Ga0325402_1000638_pt1 | contig 25507 bp, 18 predicted proteins | sample PopdelMetagenome_22_FD_207212 | JGI IMG/M metagenome (GOLD analysis project Ga0325402, IMG submission 207212) | Populus deltoides microbial communities from Bellville, Georgia, United States - Xylem-PdKOR-R3 | ecosystem: Host-associated > Plants > Phyllosphere > Stem > Wood/Secondary xylem...
GTGGCTAGCCTGTAGCCATCTGTTGTTTTATGTTTCTGTTATCATTGTAAATCTGGGGTATGCCCCTTATAATGTTTGTATCTTCTTCTTTTAATACATACGTCAACTTACCAAAAAAAAAAATTGACCTTCCAGGTGAATATAGTGTTAGTGCTACCTTTAATGTTGCTGATCTTACGTTGTTTGACACAGATTTTGATTCGAGGTCGAATCCTTTCGAGGAGAGAGGGGATGATGTGGACCAGCCTAGAAACACCAGCAATGACCCATTACATGTTCCAAATGGTCCAATGACTCGGTCCAAGATAAAGGCATTGAAAGAGGCATTGAATGCATTGGTTTTGAATGTTTCAACCAAGTCAGAATTGAAAGGTCCATTAGAGTATTAAGAGGAGACCCTAGTACATCTTATCCATGTGCAAGAGGGGTCCAACATAACCTTATTTGGGCCATGAGGTGAGGACAACAAAGGAAACAAAAGAATATGCAAAAGAGGAAAAGGAAAATAAATTAAGGATAAAAAAATGGGATATTATTGAAAAAGATCATACATATTAAAAAGAATAAATTTTGTTAATTGAGAATCCATGATAAAAAAAAAAAGGATATAATTTCCTAACATTATTTTTCCAGTTTAGATTTTTCTTGTTTTGCAAAGGATCCTAGATAATTTCAATAGGAGGCATTCTTAACATAAAGAAGAGGGAGGAGGTACACACAGATACTCTTGCAAAATAAACTAGTAAAAAACTTGTTATAAGAAAAAAAAAACAATATTAATCTAGAAAATCCAGCATCAACAGTGACCTTCTTGATGTTGGATCTCTTAGCACAATGAGAGGTGGTTGACGCCACCCATACCAACCGGAATAAAAAGAAAAGGAAGTCATGCTCACCACGATCTTTTCCACACGCCACCCTGCCCCTCTAACATGTGAAACATAGCTTCGAAAGCTAGATTGTCTGTGAAACCCCATAAATTTATAATTTAAATATACAGATGACTCAGTGCAAACTATGTAAAACCCTAACAAAAGACTTTACCATGATGAATTGAATAGTAAGAAATAAAATAGAAATGGTAGTAAATTGTAAACCCTAAATCAAATTTATAATATTAATAAAATTATTGATAATTTAGAACAAAAAATGAGATGGGTTAGTTAAAATAAAATAAAATGAAAAAGTATTGAATTATTAGAAAAGCAATTTTAGAGATAGATTTTTCGCATTGTATTTTAAAAGCGGATTGAGAAAAGGCATTTGGTTGAACAAAAAATGTACCCAAACTTGATATAAGGGTGTTTTAGTAAACATAGATAGATTTTCTATATAAATAGAAAATTATTTAGAAAATACCTATGATGGCCAAATGAGAGAGAGAGAGAGAGAGAGAGAGAGAGAGTACTTTAAGAGTAGAAACTCAAACAACCATATCTTTGTATTTCATCTTTGAATTAGGCTGGCTTTTAGATATATTATACTCCTCACCACCCTCTAACATCTAACCGTTGGGATCTGAAGGTTCTAGTTTTGTTTGATAGATATAGCCCTCAAAACATTTCAAGGAAAACCCTCCTACAGGTCAGTCACGGTCGCTAGCTGTTTCATCCTCCGTCCACCGTTGGATCCTGCTCAATTTTGGATATGTTGATCATATTAATGAGCTCTTCATTCTGAACGGTGAAGATCAGGATTAGAGATTCCAACAAGTTATTCATCAGTTAACAATAAATTGTTAATTTTTAAGTCAGTTTGGTTTGGTTTCGATCTATGAAGATCTATCGGTTAACATGATCTGATATTTTGGTATGTGTGCAGACATAATGATTGTTAACTTCACCATTTGGATTTTATTAGCTATGATTGAGTTAGGAGAAACTTTAACCTTACTGAAATGTTTGTTTAAATTAGGTTAGCAAGAATGAAACAAATGGAAAGAGTGGTGGCTTGATTTATGTTTAACCATCAAAAGAATGCTAATTATGATTTAAATTGAAGAAAACCCTAGGTGTATTTTCTTAGGCATGTTCGACCAGATTATTGATAGTAGGAAAAGGGAGATATTGGTTGTCCAATCTATGTATTGAAACTGAATAGTTCGGTCACCCAACTTTCAGCTGAGGCTAGGGCACCCAAATGATACAATTTCAGATTGGGTTCTTCACAAAGGTTGTAGGTATGAATGTTATCTTTCAAACAAAACTAACCTCGTATAATTTGGAGTTATAGAACTCTAGATATGGACTGAAAATGGAAGAAGGGTTGAACTGTTTGGTATTGGACAAATTATATTGAGTACTATAACGGATAATTTCAGGGGTGTCAAGGGTAAAATTGGGCTTTCTATCCCGTAGTAGAGTTGCAGAACCGTGTCTTAGCTTTCTATGGAGTCAATCCACACTTAAAACCGAAGTCTATAACTTTACTTATGCATAAAATGGTAAGAAATGTTCTCCAATGAAAACTGATCTAGAAAGTGTAATGAGATAGTTGAAGAAAATAATCGGAAAATGAAATTAAAACATAGCGATGAATTCATGTGAATGAGATTGCAATAGTATGAGAACGCACATTGTGATAAAATTATAAGAGGGTATTGATTATATCTCTTGATTTTCAAACAGAAAAGATGTTTGGAGCAGGGTCATTAGTAGTTGAAGGGACTCAGTCGGTTGGGGAAATAGGTAGGTACATCGCACCTTGTCTTTTCAATTTATGTAAACTTATTGATAAATTTCAAAATTTATTATTTTATTGCTTTTATAATATTGAAATGAATATGAATACCTTGCGTACATTGGTGTGTATCAATTAGTTAAAAAATAATTAGAATGAATACGAGTACCTTACATACATTGATATGTATCATACTTGTGATGATGTTATTGGAATGAATTAGAGTATCTTGCGTTCAACTGTATAAATCAATTAAGTAGGGTGACCAAGGTTATATGAATGATGCTTGGTGACCGTAGTGTCGGTAACTAAGGTTGTATGTGAATGGTACTTGGCAACCGTGGTTACAATATATATGATGTCAATAAGAAAAATGAAAGGGGATTGGTACAAATGCAAGGTTGAGAAGGCATTGATTAGCTATTCGAGTTAAGATAACTAATGATGTTAGTAAAGATTTCTAACATCAGTATGGTTACTCCTAGTTAAGGGAAAAAAAGATAAGTTGATTAAATATTCCGAGTCGGGAATAGATAATGATATCAATGGCTCACATTGGTATCGATAATTATTTCTAATGTGATTAGCTACTTCGAGTAAGAAGGCTAAGGATTTCAAGGGTTCTTGACATCGACAACTTTGAAGGTAAACCATATATGGATAAGAATTGATTAACTATTCCGGGGTAGGAATAATTAATGATATCAATCGGTTGTATTCATTACCTTTTGAAAAATAGGAGAGAAAGTATTGGTTAGTTATTCTGAAAGAATGAGATAAGCTAATGATACCAAGAGAGGATTATCTTGGTATCAAATGAGAATTGATTCATAAGTAGATAGTGTTCAAAACTATTGAGATGTGTTGAGATTTCCAAGATGAAATTATTCTCAGCAAATGGGATAGGATATTAGATGGATATTGATAATAGATGGAAAATGTATGTTGTAAAAGAGGTCTATGCTTAATTTTATGTATCAAAAGAAATTCCATGGAAATTATTGCTTGTCATTGTTATTGTTTGTTACTACCTTTTTATATTTATATATAAATATTAACTTCTATTTCCACGTCTATCAGGGTCGCGTCAGGAGTAATCTTAGTTTAGTTATCTTTTGCTTTCAGACATGTAATTATTTGTAAATTAAGAGACGTATCTCCTAAAACTTGAAATTTAATATTAACTCGTAAATTTGGATGTATGACTTTAATCTAATGTTTGTAATTCTAAGTACTTATTTAACCATGCATGTTTATAGTTGAAATTGAATACTTCACTTAAATTACATTATATGATGTTATTATGTAAGATATAGTTTAGATGATGATATTATGTAAAAATTGAATTATGCATTGTTATTTTATGAACTTGAATTGTATGATGTTATTGAATAAGATGTGTTGTGTTGATGGTGATGAATTTAGTTGAGATCTAAGATGATTGGATCGGGTTGTGAAATGAAATTGAAAGTGTAATATAATTTTTTTCAATAACTTGGAACCTCCCAATACAGGGGAAACTCCGTCAAAATTTTAGTAAAAATTTCAGTGGAACTTGTTTAAAAAACAAATTTACTGAAATTTCTAATGTATCGTGAAAAAACGATGTAAAAAATCAGGGTTATTACACTGTTATTGCGCATGTACTATATACACGTTGACATTGTTACCTTCCATCACTATTTTTTTTCTTGTACTAGCCTCTCTCGTCCAATTTCAATTGACTCTAACAACTCATAACAGTCAATTTCAATCCTTATATATGATTTATTTATTTATTTAATCAAACAATTTTGTGATTTGTTTGTTAAATTTCAAATCATAAATGTGTGTTGATGTTTTTTTTTAATAAATTCATAATGTATTCATGATTTTTTTTGTTCTTTTCATGTTAGATTATGCTTTTTTATATTAATTGAGTTGGGTGAAATATTTTTGGTTTTTTATAATGGATATACTTTGACTAATAATTAATTCAATGTGGTTTAATGTAAATTGGATAATTAAAAATCAAAACTTATGATATGGTTCAACCTTGTGATACGACCCAAGCAAGGTCATATTCGGATTTTGACGTAAAATTTTCTATCTCCAGTTTTATGCTATTGATCATAATTCTAAATCCAACCGTTAGATCAACATTTACCAGAAGATTCAAAAGGTATTTTTCTATGTTGGGGTAAAGTTTTAGATGAATCGAAGTTCGGAAAAGACTTGAAATATAGGTCAGAACAAGCTATATGAATTTTGTTATTTACTTCCCTTTGACCTGTGGATTTTCTATTTAGTAAGGATCCTTTTTCTAAAAGAATGTGGCAGCTCTTGTTTTGAAAATTTTCTAGTTCCACAAGAATCTTTAATGAGCTGAAACATAATTTTCAAAAGTGTCAATGATTCATTAATGTTCCAGAATCCTTTTTTTATAAGGATTCCTTATTCATCCTAGCTATACAAGGAAAGAAGGACTAGAGCTATTTAATGACAGATTAATTATTTTTATTATTTTCTTTCAATTTGGGCTTAATTAAAACTTTGTTTTAAGCTGGAATCCAAGGTTTGTTTAGATAAGGTTATGGGCTTTTCAGTTTAGGGTTTTTAGGTCAGTTTTGTATGTGGATCACTTCAGCTCACAAGGGTAGATCCATTAGGGTTAATTTTTCAAGAACTATTGAAACTCATGTAACCAAAATTTCAGGAGCCATTGATGAATATTACTTCTTAATTTTTCAGTTTTAACATGTGAGAGTGATTCTTACATTCTTCAATTCTTGAACAAACTAAATGGCTCTATGATGTCATTCTACTTCATTCTAAAAGTGTTGGTGCCTTGGGGCAGGTTTTCATTGTGTCAAACTCTTATCAGACCTATTTTAGCTTTCCAGGATCAGATGTTAATCTTGATTGTGGGTTGCATTACCACGTAATCACGACGTTCGCATCAACTCAAGTCTTCGTTAATTATTATTTTGAATATTGTTTCCATAATAAAAAGAAACAAAAAGGATTAGGCTTTGTGGTCAAGCCAAAATCCCAAATCACTATTCTAGAAAGTTTTACCTCCAATAAACCTATGTATTTAGTTTAGGTGAAATAAAGCATGTATGTATAATAAGTATTTTTCCTTAGATGTTTTAGGGTGATTTTTATTTTTCCTTTAGAATAACCAACCCTCTTACCTAAAAGTCTTTGATGTCCAGTTAAGGTTCATACTAATCATGAATCCAAGTGGTGACTCATTTTTCTTATATTCATCCCTTTCACATAACTAAGTTTGCTGAGATTGCCCCCCACGATAGAGAATATTTGATACTGTAATAAAAAGATAACAAAAAAAATCATATTTGATCAATTCAAACATGATAAGCATATTTTCACATACACGAAATTTATTTTTTAACTTGTTCTCATTAGATACTATACTAAAAACACCTCAGTAAATTACCATAGCACTATGTTTTTCACCTCTAAATTTTATTTTTCAATTACATCCTTCCATGCCCAATTTTAGAACCAATTTGTCAAAATTTATTAAGGATGAGAAAAATTAAAAGAAAAGGTACCAAAGTGAAAAATAAAGCAAAACCCTATTGAAAATATAAAATTTGAAGAATGTTGTAAAAATATGTATCAAGAAGCATACAATAATAAAATAATATAATTAATAAAGAGTAAATAGAATATATAAGAACAATAGAGATTAAGGGGATGAAGAGGGAACACTTTTATTTCATACGAATTTGTAGTTATATGTATGTGTCTACCATTCTCTTAACAATGCTCCTATTTATAGGCACATGTACATAAATACTTGTAAACTCAAAGGTCATAAGAAGATGTAGATTCAAATGAATTTGGAGAGATTCAAATGAGCTTTATGATGATGAATGAACATTATAAAGAAGGGTGTATGAAGGCATCTAGACATCCATATACCAGATTTTATACTCCTCCTTGGATGTCTATTGTACAGCCTTACGCATTGAAAACTGCCTCTTAAAAACCTTACTAGGAAAACCCAATGGGACAAAACCTAGGCCAAGGAAAAAAGAGTGCAGTGCATATTAACTCCCCCTCATGAATATATCATCTCAAGTCTTTAAGCTGTCAAATTCCAATATTGCACCGCAATCCTTAAAACATTGTAGTTGGTAATGCTTTAGTAAACAAATCTGCTAGATTATCTTTCGAGCAAATTTGTTAAACATCAATGCCACCACACTTTTCAAGGTCATTTGTGAAGAAGAATTTTGGTGAGATGTGTTTTATTCTATCTCCTTTGATGTATCCTTCCTTTAATTGAGTTCATGGAATGCAAGTATTTTAGCATGATTAGATGAAGTGACAACTAATGTTTGCTTTGTAGATCTCCATGTTATGCATGCAGTATTGTCTTCACACAATATGGTTGGAGTTCCTCTACTGGACAATAAACCAGATGTTCCACGAATATGTTGAGTCATTGATCTCAACCACACACACTCACAACTGGCTTCATGGATTGCAAGTATTCAGCATGATTAGATGAAGTGATAACTAATGTTTGCTTTGTAGATCTCCATGTTATAGCAAGATTACCACACATAAAAAGATAACCTGTTCGAGATTGACCTTTATTTGGATTAGATAAAAATCATGCATCATTATACCCAACTAATTCATGATTAGCATTATTTGAATAAAATAAACCCATATCCGTATTACCTCATAGATAACAAAAAAATGTGTTTAATTTCATTCCAATATCTCCGGGTAGGAGAAGAACTATATCTTGCTAGCAAGTTCACAGAGAATGCTATATCAGGTCGCATATTATTAGCAAGATACATTAGCACACCAATTACAATGAGGTATGGTACTTCAGGACCAAATAATTCTTCGTTATCCTCATAAGGTCTACAAGGGTCCTTTTTCACATCAAGTGACCGAACAACTATTTATATACTTAGCGGATGTGTTTTATCCAAATAAAATCTTTTAAGAACATTCTTTGTGTAAGTTGACTGATGAATGAAAATTTCATTTGCTAAATGCTTGATCTGCAAGCCGAGATAAAATTTTGTTTTCCCAAATCTTTCATCTCATACTCTTTCTTCAAATAATTTATTGTCTTTGGTATCTCTTCATCAGTTCCAATAATATTTAAATCATCAACATACACAACAACAATAATAAAATTAGATTCTGACTTCTTTATAAAAACACATGGGCATATAGGATCATTATTATACTCTTCTCTCAATAAATATTCACTAAGATGATTATACCACATGCGTCCTGATTGCTTTAACCCATATAAGGACCTTTGTAACGTGATTGAGCAAACTTTTCAGGGATTTGAATTATATGCTTTGGGCATTTCAAATCCTTTAGGGATTTTCATATAAACATCATTATCAATTGTCCCAAATAAATAGGTTGTGACTAGTTGCATCTACTACAGGAGAATATGTTTCATTATAATCAATGCCAAGTTTTTGTGAAAACCCTTGTGCCACAAGTCGTGCTTTATATCTTACGATTTCATTTTTCTCATTTTGTTTTAACACAAATACCCATTTGTATCTAACTAGCCTTACACCTTCAGGTGTATGAACTACAGGTCCAAAAACTTGCAAGTAAATTTAATTATGTTTAAATTGCTTCTTTCTATTTTGGCCAATCATTTTTGCGTCGACATTCTTCGACAGATTTAGGCTCAAGATCCTCTTTTTCATTAATGATATCAAGCGATATATTATATGAAAAAATATTGTCGATAATTATTTCATTCGATTCCGTCTTCTTTTTTTGTAGGGACATAATTTATCGAGATCTCCTCATTTTTACTATTTTCAAGTACTTGAACCTCTTCTAGGGTTTTATGATCAGTTATGTCTATCTCTTTATTTTCTTTCTCAATAATGCCAATTTGATCATTTGCTCCTTTTTTTTTTCAAGAATTTAGTCTTTTAAACCAGTTGCTCCACCACGCTTCTGGCATGCTATAGACTCATTTGCTATAATTTTAGTGGATTGTCCTGCTTGGACTTCAATCCGGGCTAAAGCATTTACAGTTGGCATATGAGATTTGGTTACTCTTTCTGAGTTAGTGAATGCATTCGGTAGTTGTTTTGCAATGTCTTGCAAAACGAAGTATCTTTTGAACTTCTTGTTTATATTGTTTTATATGAGGATCAAAATTCAATAATGACAATGCATTCCACATAATATTTTTATCCAGCTGTTTAATTTCTCCCTCTAATACTGGAAACATAGTCTCATCAAAATAACAATCGACAAATCATGCCATAAATGAATCACTTGTTAAGGGCTCAAAATATTTAATAATTGATGGGGACTCAAACCAAATATATATTCCCAGTCTCCTTTGAGGATCTATCTTTGTATGTTGTGGCATATAAATTGGAACATATACCGCACAACCAAATATTATTAGATGGAAAATGTTTGGCTCGTGACCGAAAACCAATTGTAATGGGAAGAATTTGTGATACGTTATTGACCTAATGTGTATAAGTGTTGCATGTAAAACAACGTATCTCCAAGCATAGACAAGAAGTTTTGTTCTCATAAGTAATGGTCTTGCAATTAACTGGAGGCATTTAATAAGTGATTCAGCAAGAAAATTCTGAGTATGAACATAAGCAACAAGATGTTCAATGTTTATCCCAAGTAACATGCAATAATCATTAAATGCTTGGGATGTGAATTCACTAGCATTGTCAAGACAAATAGTCTTGATTATATAATCTAGAAATTGTGCTCGTAATCTAATAATTTGAGCAAGTAATCTCGTAAATGTCAGGTTGCGAGTTGATTCTAAACACACACATGACCATCTTGTAGATGTATCTACTAAAACAATAAAATATCTAAATGGTCCACATGTGGGTGAATGGGCCCACAAATATCACCTTAAAATACATTCTAGAAATCTTGGGGATTCAGTCCCAACTTTAGCTAGTGATGGTTTAATGACCAATTTGCCTTGAGAACAAGCAGCACACAAGAATTCCTTAAATTGAAGAATTTTCTGATTCTTCAATGGATGACCATGTGAATTCTCGATAATTCTTCGCATCATTATTGATTTAGGATAGTCTAATACTTATGTAATACAAACATGAAGATAAAACGAATAATTTTTCCAATATTTGTTCTCTAGTGGAGACATTTGATACGATATAAAGATATTCTATATCATTGTCAATGGCAGTCTCAATATGGTACCCATTAAGTCATATATCTTTGAAACTTAGTAGATTTCTCTTTGATTTAGTAGAGAACAAAGCATTATCAATAATAAATCTTGTTTCATTATGAAGCATTACATTAGCTCTTCTAGAGCCTTCAATAAAGTATGTTGAACCTCATATTGTATTCACTTTTGCTTTCATCATTCTCATATTTGAAAAATATTGCATATGCCTGAGAATGGTATGTGTTGTTGCACTATTTGCTAGGCATATATCTCCACTATTGATATTGGACTTATTTACAGCATGATGTGAATCCATGTTTCTTCATGAAAATGAATAAATATATAATAAGTTCATAATAAGACATAATTATTATAACACATTTTTTGTTCATTAAATAAGCCAACATGAAAGGAAGAAAACAAAATATATTGAAATATACTAGCATAAAGGAAAAACACTGAAAAGATAAACATAATTTTAAATTCTGACATCATTATATTAACTAATTATTATCATTCCAAGAAATATTAATTTCTCATCAGTTTACTCAAAAAAAATCTGCAATGTCAAGATGTGTCATATCCAAAGGAAAAATATCATCATTACCTTGATGTAGGTGAGAAAAATTTATTTATATGTTCTTCTCATTTCCTTTAAAGGAGGATTGATATAAATTAATAAAATGTTTGGTCATATGATAGGTACGAGACCAATGTCCTTTCATTTCACATCAATAACAGGCATTTTCTACCTTCTTGGTATCTCTGTTATGTATATACTTCACCCTTTCTTGTTTCTCCTCATTTTGTGAGGGTTTGTAAGAATTTGATGAATTACGACCATTATAGTTGTGGTAATTAAACCGTTTTCTCCTATGACCATATCCTCGGCCTTTATTACGACCATAACCATAATTATTATTATTATATATCGTAGCATTCACTTCGGGGAATAGAGCTGAAACCATTGGTTGTGATTCATGATTTTTCATTAAAAGCTTATTATTTTGTTCAGCCATAAGGAGACATGACATCAGTCAAAATATTTTTTAAAACCTTGTTCTTTATATTGTTGTTGTAGGAGCATATTCGAGGCATGAAAAGTAGAGAATTTTTTTTTTCTAACATATTATCATCGGTGATATTGTCTCCATATAGTTTTAATTTAGAACTGATATTAAACATTTCAGAATTATATTCACATACTAATTTAAAATCCTGCAATCATAAATGTATCCAATCATAACAAGCTTTTTGAATAATAACTGTCTTTTGATGGTTATATCTTTCTTTCAAATTTTGCAAAAGAATAAAGGGATCTTTGATTGTGAGATACTCTAACTTCAACTCCTCATGGAGATGACACTGCAAGAAAATCATGGCTTTTGCCTTGTTTTGACTAGATGCTTTATTATCATCTTTAATGGTGTCTCCAGGACCTATTGGCATCCAGGTGAATTTTAGCATCAACTGCCACAAACTCAAGTTTGGCAAGGTTTGTCATTGTTACTTCATAAAAAAATATCAATATTGTTAGAAATTTGGTTATATATATCTTGGAATATAAAGATAGATTTTAAAACATAGAAAATATTTATAAAATATAAAATAAAACGAAGATCAATATGTGACGTTATTACACTTGAAAATAATCTGATGATTTTGTCACATGTTTCCATTTTATATACTTGATCTCAAAACAGAATGTATAACATACAACAACAATAGAAAAACATATCTTATACTTCTTATCAACAAACCAAATATGATTATCTACTTCAAGACGAAAGTGAGGAGAAATCCATGCTTCTACTTCTTACCAAATATGATTGTCTGCTTCAAGATGAAAGTAAGGAGCAATTCGTGCTGATAACGTGTTGTAAAACTATATATTAAGAAGCATATAATAATAAAAACAATATAATTAATAAAGAGTAAATAGAATATATAAGAACAATGGAGATTAGAGGGGATGAAGATGGAGTACTTTTATTTCATATAAATTTGTAGTTATATGTATGTGTCTGCCATTCTCTTAACAATGCTCTGATTTATAAGCATATGTATATAAATACTTGTAAACTTAAAGGTCATAAGAAAATGTAGATTCAAATAAACATGGAGAGATTCAAATGAACTTGATAATGATGAATAAACATAATAAAGAAGGGGTGTAGGAAAACATCTAGACATCCACATACAATGCATGATTTTATAACAAAGAAAAAGTTATTTTTAATCCAGAAGCTTTCCGTCTTCTTTCTATACAATTCCTATATTTTTTTTATAATTTTAATTTTGATACAAAAAAATCATTTTCTTAACATTTCAATCCCTGAAATGAAAGAAAAAAGAGAAAGTTATCGTATTCTGGTTGAAGAGTGAGAAAATTGTAGGTTGACACCAAATTAGACCACAAAAAAATCAATTTTTGTGTCAACAAGTTCCATTTAATGAGAGTAATTCAATGGTGTTGAGTTTTTTCTATAAACATGGATGAGAGGGTAAATATATATAGGCTTGTGAACTTTTTTCAATTCGAGTTAATTTTTTAATTTTTTTCACCTATTTTTTGATTAATTAATGCCATAAATAGATTTACTTGAACTTCTAAAGTTTTTTACGATCAAGAAATAATTGAAAAATAATTTTTTAAATCACAAAACCATAGCACTAATTTTCTAGCTACAATCACGGTGGCCATATTTAGTATCGGAAAACAACTCGTCATTTGACATAAAAGGCAATGCATTGTTTGCCTCCTTTTGTTTCAAAAATAATAATTACTTTATTAATTAATTGGGCATAAATGACTAAGTTGATGTATGCTGTTAATTTTTTCAATGGCTCACTTCTTAAGTTTTACAAATTATTAAAAATTAAAAAACTGTTGGATATTACTTTATTAAATAAATTGTATGAATAAAATTTTATAGGATAAAGATAAAATCACTCAGATAACTTATATTTGCAATAAAATAAAGCATCCGATACGATTCAAGTAAGGTCAGATTCAGATTTTGGCGTAAAATTTTCTATTTTCCAGTTTTATGCTATTGAGCATAACTCTAAATCCAGCTGTTGGATAGAGCTAAAATTCAACATGAAAGTTTTAGAGGTAGGGTAAAGTTTCTGATTAATCAGAGTTCAGGAAGAAATATAAGTCAGAACAGGCTATACGAATTTTGTTATTTACTTCCTTTTAACTTATGGATTTCCTATTTGGCAAGGATCCTTTTTCTATAAAGATGTAACAGCTTATTTTAGGAATCTCCTAGTTCTACAAAGATCTATAATAGGCTGCAACATAGTTTCCAAGTGTTGTAAGGATTCATAAATGTTTCATAAGCCTTTTCTTAAAAGGATTTCTTATTCATCCTAGCTACAACAAGGAAAGAAGACTTTAAAATTAATTCTACCTTCATTTCAGATTTTGTAGTGTATTTGGGACTTCTTAATGATGACAAATCTTATTCTAACATATTTAGGATAGTAATTTTTGGATTTTTATTATTTTCTTCTTAGTTTTTGGGTTATTATTACTTATTTGGATCAATTGTAAGTGGGCTTCATATAAGTCCACCTAAGAGGGGTCTATTAGGGTTTATTTAAGTCTAGAGTTAGTATAAATAAAGGCATAACCAGACATGTAAATTAGATTAATAAAACTTCTTGTTTACCGCACTTTATGTATGTGTGTGTGTGTGTGTGTGTGTTGGTAAGATAATCTCTCTTCCATGGTTCTCTAAAGAACTGAAAAATGACTTATCGAAGAACAACTATCTTCGTGGTGTCATCCTTATACTTCTCATTCGCGAATCAATATTCGTTGGGTAAAGATTTCCATTTTCAATAGTGCTGGTGCCTATGTACAAGTTATCTTTGTATCACACTCCTATCAAACCTGATTTACTTGGCTTTCCGGGAATTAATGTCTTTACTTGTGGGTTGCATAATAACGAGGTTCGCATCAACATCAATCTCTTGAAATGTTTTTTTAGAGATTCTACAACCTGTGATAATTATTATCCTGATCTTAAATAGTAATAAAAAGATAAAATAATTCAAATAACAATTGGTAATAAAAAAAGGTTTACAATTACAAAAAGAAAAAATTATAAAACATCAACATGCAAGCCCATATGAACTTTCTTAAAAAGAAACATGTGCCCAAACGGGTTTTTTTAGTAGAAATTTTGTCGAATTTTTTAAATTTTATTCTTTAATATTTGATTAATTCTGAATTAATCTTTATAATTTATTTCAATTTACTTTTTATAGAATTATCATGATCTTAAATAAACATCCAATATTTAGTTGGTACTTAATTTTACAAATATCTATTTTTATGGTCGTATAATTAAATAAAAAAATATTAGTAAAGCCCATGATCTTAGTCATGGATTTTGTATATTAAACCGTGAAGTTTATATCAATCTAATATATTGTTTTTAATATTTTTTCTATAAAAAATATCATATTATAATTTTTTTTAAGATCAAACCATTTTTTTAAAAAATTAAACCGTTTTTACCAATCATTTTAAGTTGTTTTTATACTTGCTTAAAATGATAGTATAAAAAAAATTCATAATCTAGATAAATGTTTTTTATATTTTGAAAAATCTTAATCGAACAGCGGGTGCTTTTATTCCTTTGAACATATTTCTTTATTCGTGTCTCTCTCACGTGAGATTTTGAGAATTTCTATGTGCTTATCCCATACATCTAAGACATGTCTAAGTGGTCCCCATCCCAGATAAGGTGTGACTTGTCTGTGGGCTCCGCCAACTATGACCCCACATTATAACAAATTCCCTTCTCCTTTGGAGGGTCAATAGAGTCAAACCACAGACATATTCAGAGTAACCTTTGTTTGTTAATTTGTTTCCCTTCTTCTTTCGCTTGCACAAACCCTAGCTTCAATCTCTCCTCAAATCACTCCACAAAAACCCATTATTCACCCCTGCCCTCATGGCTTCTGAAACGGTTCTCTACAACTTCTCCTCCACCTCAAACACCCAACACCAACAGCCAAGCCCTAACAACAACAACACTGTGGTCCCCTCACCCACAACTGGTGGGTCCCAATCTAAGCTGACCCACCCTCGCAAATCAACTACCTCTCAATCCAAAGACCGCCACACCAAAGTCCATGGCCGTGGCAGGCGGGTCCGGATGCCCGCTTTAACAGCGGCCCGTGTCTTCCAGCTCACCCGTGAGCTCGGCCACCGCTCCGATGGCGAGACCATCGAGTGGCTCCTTCGCCACGCTGAGGCATCCATCATCGCTTCCACCGGAACCGGCACTATCCCCTCCATCCCCATCTCCACCACCATCGGGTCCACCCCGATTTCCTCCTCTTCTCCTTCTCCTTCTGCTTCCTGCAAGGTCCACCCTGTCAACTGTATAGGGCCCGAGATGTTCTCTCTGTTGACGGCACCCAGCAGCCGGCTTGACTTGGATTACAGGCACATGCCGTTTACTGCTTTGTTGCTGCAGCCGATGGCGGCGACTGTGGCAGTGGATGCGGAGGAGGGTCGTCAGCAGGAGTTAACTGGGGAGCATAAGATGTAGAATGGGTGCAAAGTCACGGCTAATTAGCATCAAAACACACACAGGTAGTAGCAATGGATAGGGTTATGTACTACTACTAACGTTAAGTAAGGCTAATTTTAGGGTGGGGAGGCCTATTGTTTTTGTGTTTAATTAATTAAAACACAAGTCAGCCTTCTTTTTCCTGTTTCTCTTGCGGGGTTAGAACTTGAAACTGGAAAGGAAGAAGCAGCTGTAAATTATTTGTCGTACTTGTTAGAATCCAATAACAAGTGTGTTGACTGCTCTAGATTTGTAGACTGGAGTGGACCATTGTTTCCTTGTTGGTTGTAATGTAGACTGTTCTCTCTTTTCCTACCCCATTGTCAACACTAATAGATTCTTTCTGAGGTTTTTCACCTGGTAAAGGTTCGCTACCAACCCTGCTTTAAGTTTCCTTCTCCAATATGATTTTGATCTGCGAATGTGTAGAAAATAGAAATGTTCTTTGCTAATATTCCCTGGATTTGGAGCTTTAAAAACTAAGTGAATCCACGGGATTAGCTGGAGCGAGACTCTTCGTAGTGATTTCCAAATTCGTTGATGTGGGCATGATGAGATTGATTAGGAAAAAAAGAGAGCAAGAGCACTATAAGTCCATTCTCCTAAATTCAAGATGATTTGATGGGGATTCCCTGACAGAGAGAACTTGTGAAAACATATTCAAAGTTCAAACCCTATCGCCCATAAAAATGCAAGACTCAACATCCCCATCCTAGTGGGCCACTAACTAGATCCATTTCACCTGGTAAGGGCAGAGCTGGATTACATAAATATATCACAATTCTATGACGTAAGATAAATCAAGCCACCCTTGAGTCTTAATCATCTACAATCATATATTATAAAGAGAACAAAACGTAATCAAATCAATAATAATGTCTTATTTCACTGTATCAGAGCATTTCTTACACCAACTTTAGAATTTTGACTGTCACGAACCATGAAGTCTTCTCAGGAAAAGTAGAATCACACTATCGATACACGTGAACTGCCCCAACCAAACAACTTATCTATAGCTCCACCGAAATATCCATCTTGCTGTCTCCATGCATCAAAAGAATAAACGGTGTACTTCTTTGATTTTCCCTGTTATTTAAGAGATTTGGCATGCAATTTTAGAGCATGCAAAATTTAGAGGAATAAAAGTTTTTCAAGAAAAATAAAATACACTTGTAGAATAACGATCCAAACATTCGCTTAAGAATTATAGAAAAAGAAAATACAAGGTCCACACCGAGGAGGCTGCATGTGCATGTCTAAGAGACTATGGAGCGTCCTCAAGATTACCAGCAATTTATCTAGTGCTTATTTCCGAAACTCCACCACCTCTTCTTCTTTCTGAATTCACTAGATGTATCTGTAACGCAAGAGGAGATGAATTATTCTCGCTGCCATGTTATGCAAAGTTCCAAATTAGACTTTGCACATAAAACCATAATTATTGTCACGTCATTGAAGGAGAAAATGATAAAAACCCAAAGTTAGGCTTGCCAAAAATTCGGTTCAACTATCTGTCACAAGAAGCTCAGTTCTGTTTATCATCAAATATGGCCAAAAGCATCCCATTTCTTAATTTTTAACTCATACCCTTTGCCCGACAAAAGATAAGCATAACAAAGAAACAACAATTACCTCCTTGAAAATAGATGGAGTTGTAATGTACCTCAGCCCAAAAGCTCAAGAAAATGACTGCAGAAGGAACCAGAAATCCTTCATCAAAACACAACCTTAAAACTAACATCAATGCGATACTATTATTGTTTGAAAAAGAAGGGGAACATAGTCAGAATTGCAGACTGGGAAGATGCCATATCAGTTGCCATCAATCATTTAAGATCAATTACATTGTATGTGGATTACTTAACACAACACACATTGTGATCAATTTCAGTGTTTCTACTTTGGTGCTTCTGCATATAACAAGAGAGAGAGAGAGTTTGCACTTCTATTCTTCTGCATGAAGAATTATTAGCTACCCCCAGAGCAAATAACTGCAGTCTGGATTAGTGAGAACAATAAAGGTGGGACCCATGAGAGGTCATCAATGTAGGTCCTACTTTCAAGTGAGTGGGAGAGTAGTGCTTTTGAAGCACCTAACAATAATCTCTCTTTATAGTAGTACACGGGAAAAGCAATTCACTAATCGTTGAAGGTTATGAAAAGCATGGAGGAAAAATGTCAGATACAGAAGGTTCAACAAAACAAAAAACTCCTTTTTTTTTACATTTTATCAGGCAGTGGTAAGAATATCAAGCTTGCAATCAAACAATCAATATTTATTACCATAACTGATTATCAACAATATATTATAGAAACTTGAAAAAAATATGATCATGGAAACAAGATCCTAAAAAGGAAGGGTGACGGTTAAGATAAAGGAAAAGCAACTTAATTTTTTCAGCACAGCAGAAACAAACCCAAATTTACCTCCTTTTGGCTTTTGGCTGACAGGAAGAATCTCTATGTAACATGTGTCCTTGAAAGAAGTCATAACGAGTATTTTCACACCATACTACAATAAAATACCCAAGGGTATAAGCCATGGAAAAATTGCAGAGACTTGACATTTGTCTTAGAAAATAAAACTCAGCATAAAGCTCTAAGAAAGAACATTGCTATATTGAAACTGAGGAATAGGGGTAGGGGGTAGGGTTTCACCAGATTCAAGTAAACTATAATGAGAACGCAACTCAAACAGCATCCCCCCTCCAAAAAAAAAAAAACATAGAGAGAGAGAGAGAGAGAGAGAGAGAGAGAGAGAGAAAGAAAGAAAGACCCATAGTCATATCCATACCGAATCCGCGGCTGCTTGCAATGTCACATGATCACCCCACTCACCACTCCTGGAATCATCATCCAAACTCAAAGGGGGTATTTGCATATTAGAATAACCACACAAGATTCTTTAAAGTTTATGAAACAGAAAAAGCAAAGAGTTCTGTTATTACTTTGACATTTTCCTCAAATATTCACCATACTCCATAGGAACATATCCCTCATATATCTCTGGGTGAGATTTAAGCTGGTGATTACAGATCAATGTAACAAAAATATATCAAGATCAATGAAATGTAGATATTTACATTACTCAACAAACTCAACTGCAACCACTAATAATATGGTAGAGAATACAACAAACCTGATACACAACCTGTCGTCTTACAGTTTTGTGGCGATCAGGTGTATTATATATTTGATCGGATAAAGCACGGAACTGGAGAATGAGAAAGTTTTAAAAAGTAAATATTAGCACGTCATCATTTATTTGTCAATAAGCACTTTGTCAAGCAGGATCAACACAGCAACAATACTCGTAAGGGTTTTTTCAATATGCCTAAGGGCATTTGTAAATATCAATGCATGGAAGGTTTTGATATCCATAATTAGCAGCTACAAATTACGTATAGCACTTTACTCAATTATGGAAGTGAAGACCTCACATTTATTGGTATTGATGTGTAACTTTAGGGGCCATCTTCAAGAAAACCCTAATAATGATCTATTCAAGAAAACATGTCATAGAGAAACTCATGGTGAAGATACTAAAAAAGAAACAGAAGGGGAAAAACTAACCTGGCAGTTTCCATCTCCTTGAACCTTAAGTTCATCAAAGCCAAATAACTGCAGTCTGGTTTAGTGAGAACAATAATTTAATAGCATAGGTGAAAGGGAAAGAAAGAGAAAGAGAGAGTTTGAAAAGGAAAAATGATAGCCATGTTACAGTAATAACCATAATAGAAAGCATTAACTTAACTAACTCCAAATATGACAAAAGGGGGGAAAATAGAAATTTCTTTATCTGCAGCAATAGTATCTGTGCACAGTACCTGTTCAGAAGCCTTTCATGATCCGAGGTTGCTTCATCAATTGACGGTATTTCTCCATTAATTCTAGGAACATGCTGTGCAGAAGAAAGGAAATTTTGGCAGGTGATAAGCAAAACCAACAGTATGGAACATGTTAGCACGCACATGCATGGATGCACCCACTCTATTTTTCACCAAGCTAGTTCTACCCGAGTTGTACAAGAAAACTACAAATGATAAAGATTGTCAACAGGAAGTATCATTTGATATACAACCCCAGGATATTGCGATACAAATGAGAACCACTAGATGCTAACATGTAATTGCTATGATGCACATTACCCTGAACTTAATCATATACCATCTGAGTTGCACAATAGAAGACCAACATTACCAACCATGCTTAATTGTGTTCAAACACGTGTAAATATCCTCTCACAATAAAGAAGTACAGATTGCATTGGTTGTCATGGCAGCCTGTCCAGAGATAGTTACTAAAGTATGCACTATTTTGTCTGACATTCAGTGCTGGAAACATTAAACTGTAAAACACTCAATTACCCTGAACTTGAAAGTAAAAGTTTAAAAAATGCCACTCAGAAAGCATTACTAGATATATGATGCAGTGTCATTAGAGGAGTGAGAGTCCAGAAGCGTGACAAAGATGCACCCCAACTCTGTCTGCCATCCATACTTGAATATATGGCTAAAAAGAACACTATCTACTTTTCCTGAATTAACTAACTACTTTAATGCCATAACATCGACATTAAAACGGTAATTGGTGACTATGTTCAGTTCACTTGGGATTGAGAATAGAATGAGCATCCTATTCCATTCCTTGTTAGATGTAGTTTGCTTTCTCAATAATAGGGATTAAAATTCCACAAGAAAGGAGATATTTTATATTCAGTGGAAAAAATTACTTCTTTTACATGTTATTTGGTAGTACTACAACCCTAAGACAAGTAAAATTAATTACATAAAGTTAAAATTAAATTTCATTTGGAATAATATCCCCAATTCCATAAAAACATAAAACATGACTGAAGCCTCTCACTCTCCCCGACCAACAGAAATAAAAGACCATGATGATCTAAAGCAGCTGAACTTACACGGATTGGGATCAACTGATTCAACCTCTTGCCTACTTCATCATCCAGCTCATAATCATCATTAGATTCTGGTGAGTAGGAATACTCTTCTCCATTAGCAGGACTTGAGCATGAACTAGAGGGTACTGCATCATCTGATTCTTCATGACTACATTCATTGTCTGCACATAGAACAACAGCAAGTGCAACCAACATAAGAAATTTGGAGCAGCAAAAATGAAAAGAAGCAAAAGGATCAGGTTAATCATAAACCTGAACAGTAGTTCCTCGTGGGTGTACATTGCCAAGGATGCTCATCAACGGAATTGTGTAAATGTTCTTCTCCACCATGTGAATATTCAGTAGCTTCAGTAACGGCAAGCTGCGAAAACTCTTCTTGCAAGGTGCGCGCAATCATCTCATCGCTCTCTACATGGCTGCAATCCGAAATATCATAATGATCCCGCACATAATGTCCATGATATCCATCATTACTCTGTATGATGGCATCACCATAGTACCCAGAATAATAGGGTGGGTCCCCATCAAGAAGACGAAGACCCCATTGAATAACATCCGAATCTTGCTCGTAAATAACCATCTCTCTACCAAACCAATCTCCCCTGCTCAAAAACGAAACCTGAATTCAAATTTATACCATCCCTCTTTGCAAATAACTCAAAATCATTTAAAACACAAATCTTTTAATTAACTTTTTTTTTTTGTCTATTTTAGCAGACAATAAGATTCGAACATAATAACATGATTATCTTTAAAAAAAAAAATGAAGGAAATCACAGCAAATCATCAAACATTAAATCGAATCAAAACAGCAAATCATCAAACATTAAAGTACGAACCTGATTAAGAGAAGGGAAAGACACACACGGAGACAGACAAGTTTATGTGAGGTGCAATAGAGGAGGCAGCCAGAGAACAAGCGAAGGAGAGAGAGGAGTATCAAACATTTGATTTGAACAACATAAAGTAAATAAATAAATAGGAAAGAAGCGCATTTGTGTGTGTTTATTATTAATTATATACTGTTTGCCGCGACTGTTCAATGTCGAACCTTTTTCTCGAATCAAGTACTGTATGGTGTAGATCAATGGTCTGGATTTCCTTCCAGTGGAAGTCTTTTTTTTTTTTTTTTTACTCTTCAACGGGCATTTTCTTTACCATTGATCAGTAGGGGAGGGATCACAGTGCATATATTGTACGGTTCAGATTCACTTTTTAATAAAATTATTATAAATCCCTCTTATTCCGATGTACAAAAGATAGATTTCATCTGTGTAGAGGCATATGACAATTATATATACCTAAACATGAGAAAAGAAAAAAATAATAATCAAAGATGAATCATACAAGTGAAAACTGGAAAAATGGATAAAGAATTACTCGTCTTGTAGATTGATTTTTTGAATGGTCTTGGTATAATTTGGCTGCTATGCCCATTGAATGAGTAATGGTCGTAGTAATGAATTCTGTTACCTTTCCTTGTCAAGAATTTTGTATCACTTATGATATTATGTATTTGAATTCGGTTATTTTTGTTTAGTTAATGTATCGACATAGTAAAATAAAGATAAAAATGTATTTAATTAAAAAAAACAGAGATAAAAATAAATATATTTTTATTGTAATTTTGAAATTAATTTGTGTTCCTCTATTTGAAATATCTCTATTCTTTTATTTTAAGATGAAAAATATTTGGCTTTAAATGACAGTTACTGTATACATACAAATTTCATTTTATTCATTAAAAAGGCTTAAAAAGATTATGGATTATAAAATATTGAGTAGTCTTCCCCAATCTCATCACAAAACTCGATTTAAAAAAATTATCTGATACATAATAAGTTTGAGTCCTCATAATATAATTAGATACTTTTATTATATAACAGTAAGTGTGCGCACGTGGAGTGCACTAATTGTGCTAATTAATCTTTGAATGGGGATCAAAATAAATTGCACTAATCATACAACGTATGCCCACCAGTTTTGAATTATTTGGAGATAGAAAATAATAATGATTGGCATTTGTTGGGTTACATGACAAGTCTATCATTTATTTAATCTAAATAGCAACTAAGATCTCATGAAAAATCAATATCCATTATTTGCCTACTGTATTTAATGTTGCGTTGCGTTGTGTAATATATTTTTTAAAATATTTTTTATTTTAAAATATATTAAAATATTTTTAAAATTTTTAATTTTGATATCAACTAATTAAAATTATTAAAATACATTAAAAACATATTAATTTAATAATTTTTTAAGCTAAATATATTTTTAAACAACAAATGAAAAAAATAATGGTGCCTTAATTCTAATTTAAGAATGATAAGAAATTTATTGCTATTTGTTGTATGCCTAATGAAACAAGTTGTATTTTCATATTATTATTCTATTCTAATAAAGAAAGCCGTGAATAATGTTATTTGAAATGGGATGAAATAGATAATTAAGCAATTTTGTTTTATTATATTTTTTAATATATAACCGATCGAGGAACTAGTCCATATCCTAAATACATTTAAGAAAACGTTTTGAAATCTTAACTTCAACATGTAATTTAGGTAACCATTGGTGATACAAAAGATCGTTCTTCATCAATTAATATCATTTCTTTAATTTCAACAACAAGATAATTTTCTCACGTTAAATCATTTCAAATTAAGAATTTGGGTTCTCTTTTCTTGAACCATTATGGTTTTTTTTTTTTAAGGAGTGTAAGTTTGAAATATTTGATTCCAAATAGCACTTCATTTTAACTTTGATGTATTTTTAGGATAAATTAAGAACATGCTTAAATCAATTTTTGTATTAAGGGAGGACGACACTAAAGATCAAAAGAAGGAATAAACATTCTTTACCACATCACCTATTTCTAAGCATATGAATCACCGATTTTTAATTAAGTTTATGACTTGGAGATTGAGTTTGAAATATGATAGCAACGTTGGACCGGGCGTGGCAAGATTTTTCCAATTGCTGAAGTCATTGATCCCCTAATCCAACCATTAGCTAAAAGAACAAAATCAAAATCCTAATTTTCTTTTCGTAAATTTCCCTGATTTTGTTGTCTAGAACAGTTGAGATTTCTAGGGAAAGAACTAACCAACCATGGACAAATTCTCTCATATTTAATTGGAAAACGGTTAACAATATCCACCTTGATAGGCATAAACTTAGTGCCATTAACAATTTGGGAAATTTTTTTTTTAGTTTAACGTGGGTATCCGGGCCAGCTTGCGCGTACCTCGACTAATCCCACGGGCTCTGAAGTTAACGACCATGTAAGCCTCCAGCGACCATCATATGAGCAACCACAGGGCTCGAACTTGAAACCATAGAGGAAGCAAACCAATTTGGAAAATTTTCTTAATACAAAGACATATTCATTTGATGATAAATTGATAATTACATCATTTTCTTTCTTAGCACAAGCCCTAACAAAAATTGGTTTCTTTTTTAAATCAAGAAATAATCATTTAATGATTTTTCTTTTAAGATTACTAGTTAATGGCATTTGATAGCTTTTAGTTGGTAAAATACATCTGTGTCATAGATTCAGTTATAGTTTTCTTCTGAAATTAAATCAAAATGCCAAAATGGTTTTCTTAAAAAGAAAATATGCATCCATGGATTAGTCTCAAATATGGAATTAAATTATGTTCCAATTGATTTAGAAAATTGAATCATACTTATTGATTGTTACTTAGAATCTTCATCAGTATTCAGTAAAAAGATTACATCGTTATTCATTATATAAGGGTACAAAAGGGGTTTTATACATATAAAAAAAATTAGTTAATTTGAAATATTTCATCCATTCTAATTTATAATACATACTATCTTGATTTGAGTAAACACTTGAAAGCAACTTATAATAAAATTGGATAAGATTCGGAAGAATTCTTTAAGAATTTTTATTTAAACGTTGTTTGTAATTGTGTTTTAAAAATATATTTGAGGTAAAAAAATATTAAATTGATGTTTGTTTTTGTATTTTTTAATAGTTTTAATGTGTTGAAGTTAAAATTAAAAAAATATTTGAGAAAATATTATTTTAGTATATTTTTAAATAAAAAAATTTTTAAAAAATATTATATACCACAATACTAAATACACATTTAATTTTTTTAATTAATTATTGGAGACCTGAAAATAATTTTTTGAATAAACAAAAACAATATAATAAATCCAATAATTTATTGGAAATAACTTTAGAAGAATAACAGCTCCCCTTACTTTTGTATGATCTTATTCCAAATCAAAGGTTTTCTTTTTCTTTCTCTTTTCATTTTTTTTTTAAAAAAACCTTTTCATGTGAATGAATACCCATGCTTTTTCCACCATGTTGAACCAGCACGCATAATCCTCCAGTTAACACAGCAAGAAGCTGTCACACGAATGACCTTCACTTTTGGGCCGCACTTTTAAGGCCGGGAGACTTCTTATGATGGTTTTTAAAAATATAATAATGAATATTTTTAAAGTGTTTTTTATTTATATAATATATTAAAATAATATTTTTTAATTTTTTTAAAATTATTTTTAATATCAACGTATTAAAATAATTTAAAATTATTTGTATTCTAAGCTGACACAAGTCAAGTTACAAGAGTTGAAAATGTGTCATGGACCAATGGCTTTCTTCAAACTTGAGTAACACCTCATTTACAACAAATACCTGTGTTAAAAGAAAAACTTGCACTCTATATGAACCTTTCTTTGTTTGCTGTCATTTTTCACTTTCGGATGGATAATACTTTAACCTGAAGCATTGAGGAAAATGTATTCTATTGAATTCCTTTTAGTTGAGATGGGAAAGAAAGCTTTAACCAAAGAGCTAGGGATCCCACGTTTTGATCATCAATCTCAAGCTGTCAGTAGGCGCGCTTTCTTCTAAAAGGGTGGCCTCCTGTATAAAAGTCATTACTACTAATCCCAAAAGTCATAAAGGATCAAGCGAATATCAAGGCTTTAGTTTGTTGAGTTAAAATTTGCCTTTGTATTTTAGTTTATTTGATATATAATAATTTTTATATTTACAGTGTTAAAATTATTATGAGATGATTTTTTACATGTAAAATAAATAAAAGTAAGTCTTTATAAATG
>Ga0325402_1000640_pt1 | contig 25488 bp, 18 predicted proteins | sample PopdelMetagenome_22_FD_207212 | JGI IMG/M metagenome (GOLD analysis project Ga0325402, IMG submission 207212) | Populus deltoides microbial communities from Bellville, Georgia, United States - Xylem-PdKOR-R3 | ecosystem: Host-associated > Plants > Phyllosphere > Stem > Wood/Secondary xylem...
ACCCGATTACCGAACAGTGTTCCAGTTTGGACTGCACCAACATCTCTTTTCTAAGTTTGGCCATCTTTCTGTCCTTTCAATTTCAGTACTTCAACTCATCAATCAATTCTTTCATTTATGTGATAGGCCTGCATTTAAGATGAACATTTACCATAAATTAAAGGTATCTTATATTATTAGATATGTTAGTATAAAACATGCTTTAGTTAAGGAGTTATTGATACTTCAAGTGCAAAATAATGATATAGAACCTTGATAAAAATGCACTTTTAAGTACTAATCAAGAGTAACGATTAGTACACCCCTAGAAGAAAACATAAATATTAATGATATTTATAGAAGAGTAAAAAATTGTATATTAGGGGTTGTGAAATGAGGGTATATTTAATGCCTTTAGAGTTGTAAGATTTTGATTTGATTTTGGGTATGGATTGTTTCACCAAAACAGTGATTCTCCATGATGTATATGGTAAAAGTGTAATGTTTAGAGGAAATAGGAAAGTAATACCCAATTATATGATTTCAATCATGACGGTTAGGAGGTTAATCAAGAAAGGGTGTTCTGTTTACTTAACTCATGTGAGAGAACTGGAAAAAAGTTGGGATGTAGATAAAATTCTTGTGGCAGGAGAGTTTCCTGATGTGTTTCTAGAAGAACTACCTGGACTGCCTCCGGTGATGGAGGTTGAGGTTTTGATTGAAACTCTTCCATATATGGCTCCTATAGCGCAATCTCCAAATATATGTCACCTATTGAGTTGGCTAAATTGAAAATCCAACTCTAGGAATTACCAGATAAAGGATTTATTCATCCTAGCACTTCACCCTAAGGAGCTTCAATATTGTTTGTGAAGAAAAAAGATGGCACCCTATGACTCTATATTGATTATAGACAATTGATTAGGATGATCATAAAGAATATATATCCACTTCCTTACATAGATGTTTGTTTGATCAACTTAAGGGAGCACAAGTCTTTTCAAAGATAGACTTAAGGTCGGGGTACTATCAGTTGAGAATAAAGGAACAAGATGTACAAAAGATAACTTTCAGAACTTGTTATGGATATTATGAGTTTTTATTTATGCCGTTTGGATTGACTAATGCTCCAACAATGTTTATGGATCTCATGAATCAAAACTTCAGACCATATTTGGACAAGTTTGTGGTGGTGTTTATTGATGACATCTTGATGTATTCATCCTCCCAGTATGAGCATAAACAACATTTGAGGATTGTATTAGAGACTTTGAGAGGAAATGAGTTGTATGCTAAAATGAGTAAATGTGAGTTTTGGTTGAATACGGTAGTGCTTTTAGGACATGTGATATCCAAAAAGGATATTTATGTAGATCCTAGAGAGGTGGAACCAATGTTAAAGTGAGAAAGGCCTACGAATATCATGGAAATTCATAGTTTTCTAGGATTAACTGAATACTGCAGAAGGTTTATAGAAAGATTTTCCACTATAACTGCTCAATGACTCGATTGACTAGAAAGGAAGTTAAGTTTGAATGGTTTAAGAAATGTGAAAAAAGCTTCCAAGAATTGAAACAGAGATTGACTTCAGCTCTCATGCTGACAGTTCCAGAAGGATAAGAGGGATTTATAGTTTATAGTGATGCTTCTAGTAAGGGTCTAGGTTGTGTGTTGATGCAGCATGTCAAAGTAATTGCTTATTCTTCTAGGCAGTTGAAGCCATATGAAGTGAATTGCCCTGTACACATGATTTGGAGTTAGCAGTGTTGGTGTTTGCTTTAACATTATGAAGACATTATTTCTATGGGACCTAGGTATAGATTTTCACTGATTATAAGAGTTTAAGATATTTATTATAGCAAAAAGAGTTAAATATGCGACAAAGAAGATGGATGAAGTTGATAATACCTATAACCCTTAATCTTGGATGGGTTCTTAAAATTTTGGTGTTTCCCTCTTGATCTGTAAAAATGGATACAAAAACTCCCTCTTTTCTTTCTTCACGATAGTTGCAGATTTGTTTTTTGGTAAGAAGAGGAGTCTTTATGCTCTTTAATTATTTTTATTTGCATTTAGGCCCCATTTTCTTTAAGTGTATTTGTTTTGCCCCCACTTAATTTAGTTTAGTTTATTTTCTTTAATTTAATCCAACCTTGATTTTTCCGAGATTTACAGTCAGAAAGAATGATTCAAATTTTGGTAGATTTATTAAGATCTTGCATGTTATTGTTTGAAGGGCTTCAAGAAGATTATTTGCCATTGGTGAAATTTACGTTCAATAACAACTACCAAGCCATAATTGGTATGGCACCTTATGAAGATTTGTATGGAAGGAGGTGTCGCACTCTTGTGTGTTGAGATGAGGTTGGTGAAATAAAATTGATAGGGCCAAAACGAGTATAGATAACTACTGAAAAGGTGAAAATAATTCTAGAAAGAATGAAGAAAGCACAAGTATTCCTTAAAGTTGCACCATGGAGAAATACTATCCATTTTGGAATAAAAGGCAAATTGACGACAATGTGTATATTGGTGATCATTTCGAGATTGTTAAAAGAATTGTCCCGGTTGCTTATTGATTGCCCTATCTTCACACCTAGCAAAGATACATAATGTATTCCATGTGTCATTACTTTAAAAAGTAGAGTTAGATCCTACGAGGACTTTGCCACAACTTCTTATGGAAGTTCAAGAAAATTTAACTGTTGAAGTGTAGCCAATACGAAATTTGAATTGTTGTATAAAGGAGCTACGAAATAAAAAAGTGCCTTTAATGAGAATCTTATGGAGAAGCTCCTAATCAAAGAAGAAACCTCGAAGAGAGTCTTAAATGATGAAGAATTATCATAAATTATTTTTTCACCCAAGAATAAAAATTTCAGGGACAATATTTATTTTCAGGGTCATTTTGGGTTGATTCAAGATATTTGGGCCAAAACAAGTGATCATACTTCAACAAAAGATGAACACTTGATTAAAGTATGTTCATCTTTAATTAAGGAACTTTAATTAATGTTAATGGAACTTAAATAAAATTCAGAATAAAAAAGGGAGAGGCAACAAACACTAGATTTTCTTGAGTTGTGGTAGAGTCTTTATAGAGCCAAACTCAAGGCTAATAACCTCCTTTTTTAAGGACTCTTTGGGCTGCATGTTTGCATTGAGTTTTGGGCTTTGTTGTTTTAATTGTTATCAAACTTAATTTATTGTATTTATGGTTTTATGTTCAGACCATTTAGATTTAGGTCTTTGTCACTATAAACACACTTTTGAAAGGGAGTGTAAGGGTTCTAAATTTGATAAAGGAAATATGTGTGTGTTTGAGAGTATTCTCCCACGTTGGTTCTCTAATGAACTAAATCAACTTATTAAAAAACAACTATCTTTGTAGCATTATCCTATATTTCTCGTTCGTGAATTGCTATTTGTTGGGTGCGAGTTTTAGATTCCAATAATATTGGTGCTCAGGTTCAAGGTAATCTTTGTATCATATTTTCAAACCTGATTTCTTAGCTTTCCGACAGTTGTATCACTTACATGTGGGATATATGATCGTGTGATCATGGGGTTCATATCAAATAAGTTATTCATGAGTCCCTAAAAAATAGAAATAGCATTAGTTAGCCCAAAAGATATAACTAGGAATTTATAATGCCTCTCAAGTGTCCAAAAAGCATTCTTTTGGATATTGTCTAGGATCATCTCGATATGGTGGTATCCTGACCATAGGTCTATTTAAAGAAGTATTACGAACCACATAGCTCATTGAGCAGCTCTTCCTCTGCCAAAATAGGAAATTTTTCCTTTATAATTCTCTTATTCAAAGCTTTATGATCTATGTGCATCCTTCATGACCCTTCTAATTTTCTAACCAATAATATCAAAGGAAAAAAAATGATTTTAACTTTGCTCAATGGTTTCTAATTTTAAGAATTCCTTCACAATCCTTTCAATTTCTTCTTCTAGTAATATAGATACATGTATGGCCTAACATTAATGGGAGAGGTTCCCTCCTTCAATGTTATGTGGTGATCATGGCACTTGAATGGGGGTAACCCTTTAAGTTCTTGAAAAACTTCCTCAAATTCATAAAGAAGTTCTTGTACTAGTTTGGGTTTGTTGTAAAACCCAACAAAAATTTATGCAAAAGGCTGACCTATAATAAACAAAATCTAGGGGAACAAACCGACCTACTCTAGGGAGGACTTGGGAAGGGGGGAAAACTAGTTCTAAGATAACTTAATGAGGAATAAGAAAAAAGTGGAACAACCCTCAAATACCCCAACAAAATTTATGAGGGGTATAAATACAAAGGGGAGAAAAAAAGGTGACTCTTCCTCTCCCCCAAAAACGATAGCAACCGTTGTTGCAGCTAACCCTCTTTCCTAAGAAGAAACCGAACCAGACCAACTTGCATGCAAGCCCCCTTGAGTGTAGAGTGAAGAGAGAGTTGGGAAAAGAAAGAGGAAGCCAAAGCCATGGAAGAAGAAGGAGAGTAGGAGGTTGGTTGGTGTAGTAGGAAAGGAAATGAGGAAAACTGAAACCACAAAAACCTTCACAAGGGTTGATAAAAATATGAGGTAAGACTAATATCATCTCATTGGTTGAGTGTTACCTCACGGTTTAGGAAAAGGAGAGGGGGGAAACTGAAAATGGAAGGGGTAGTGTTCTTGCACCTTAACTCATGAAATTATGATTAGAAGGACAGACCTAAGTAGAACAAAGAACGAAAGAACACATGCATAGACCTTTTACTTAAGAAACATGAATAATTTTGAATATATAAACCTAGGGGAGGGTCGACCATAGTGAAGGCTGGACAAAATATGAGTTAATATGATGAAATGCATAGATTATGACCTTGTTAGAGTCTTAGATCACGCTGGAACCAAAACAAAACTTATACTTGTGTTAATGACGTGATTTCTGCATATGTGATTGAAGAAACTGCATGAAAATATGTTGGAATGATGTTATATGCATAATTGTGTTGTCATTGAACCTTAGAAGCATGCTAAAGCTAAAACGGAAATCACACCATGTTAATGCCTTGATTTTCTGTATGTAATGGATGAACTTGTTTATTTAGGAAACAAATGGTTAAATGTATGAGCATGACATGTTGTAGGGAATATGATTGTGTAAGACTTGATGAAATGCATGCAAAAGATTGTATGAAAGGGGTAACTATGTTTTGACCAAGAAAAGGAATCATGAAGAAACCTCACATGATGAACATCTTTAGAATGACATGAAATAGTATGGAAGTAGAACCTGTTATATGTTGTTGAATTACTAGTAATTGTATTGACGAATTTGGATAATACCATTAAGAACTTAAAGTGATGATTAGGGGATTCTTTTGAAGAATATGTATGTTGAGATTTGATTGTGCATTGTTGATGGTCTTGTGATAAAATTTGAACGCGATTAATTTTGGTATATGTTCAAACTTAGTTAGGGGTGAGTTATAAAGAGGGAAAGCTTAGCATAGACCTTATGCTTAGTCGAGGGAAAGAGTAAAACTAGAAATGACTTAAAAGTCATTGATGATTTCTGAATCGGTAACGACATGGTCTGCGTTGATAATTTCTAGGTCGGCAGCGACTCAATTTTCATCAATGATCTATATGTCAATAGTAGAATATGTGCGCTAACTATTCTATGTGTCAACCATAGAACTAATTGCATTGATGATTTATGGGTCAGTCACTACTCAATTTTTGTTAATGATCTATGTGTCAACAGTAGAATATGTGCGCCGACGATTATATGTGTTAGTCGTAGAACTGATTGTGGTGACGATTCCTGAGTCAACAGCGATTCAGTTTTTTTTCAATGATCTTTATATCAACAAAAGAATATGTGCGCTAATGATTCTATGCTTCAACCGTAAAACTGATTACATTGATGATTTTTGAGTTGACAATGACTCAGTTTTCATCAACAATCTCTATGTGAACAATAAAATATACGCGCTAACGATTCTCGTCAACCGTAGAACTATTGTGTCGATGATTCCTAGGTTGACAGCAACTCAGTTTTTGTCAACGATTCCTGAGTCAATAATGAGTGTGTATGCTAATGAATCCAAGCATCAGTCAATGAAGCAGTTTCATTGATGATTTCTAAGTCGGCAGCGACTCATTTTTTGTTGATGATTTCTAAATCGATAGTGAACATATTTGCTGACGATTCCATACATCAGTCGTGGAACCAGTTTTCGCTGACGATTTCTATATCACCAGTGAACAAGTTTTTGCTGACGATCTCTATGTCACCAGCAAACCAATTTTCACTAATGACTTTCTATAGCAACAACAACTTAGTTCGCTGATGAATTCTATATCAAAAATGATTTAATGCTTGTGATGACTTCGTCATCGATTTGACCTAAGTCACTATGAAACTCAAGAATTTAAATGTTGGGACGCTGCGAGTGGCCATGTTTAAAATAAAAAGAAGTGTCGTGAGATGATGATATTTGTTATATGATTGTGTAATATATGGAACACTTGAATGTGAACATGTGTATTCTTGGAATATGTATGATGATGATTATATGGTTGATTGATAGGAGTATGCTTATTATAACCATTTGATATGTCAGGTGGTACAACCGAGATCGGACCTTCAACCGGATGAGAACACTCTATAGGAGGAACATGTAAGTGGCTTCTACCCCCTTCTAGCAAAATGTTAATTTTCCAAAATGTATTCTTTATAAAAGATCTATCACTAAGTTGTAGCAAATACTAAATTGATATAAAATGATTGAATGAGCAATATGATTAGCTTCAGCTAATAGTATCCTGAGGGATGACCGAGATGTGATTGATGATTAGCTTCGGTTAATGACATCCTAGAGGGATGGTCATGTTATGGTTGATGATTAGCTTCGGCTAAAGGCATCCTAGAAGGATGGTCGGGTTTTGTTCAATGATTAATTATGATTAATGACATCTGAGAGGGATGTTTGGGTTTGAATATCGTAATTATCTTCGGTAGTTGATGAAATGCTATGGAATGTATTACGTATGTAAGAAGTAATGAAAGGATTATATTCTTCTAGACTATGAACAAAAAGAAACATTAATATTCCTTGGTTATCTATTAACATGTTTAAATCATTTATAATTCTTGTCTTTATCTTTGTACTGTAATAGAAACATCACACCAACAAGGTGCTTAAGAAACCCTATTCTACGGGTCCATATATTTTGGAAAGAACTATATATTCACATGTTTTAGATGTTATGTATTTTGTAGGAACAAATATACTAGTTGTATAGTTGTCGTTCAACACTTTTGTATAAACTCGTAACAATAACAATATCAAATTAGGGATGTGAACTTATGTTTATGTTAATATGATGTAATGTAAGTACATGTAAATATAATGTTATGCTGTATGTGTATTAAGTGTTTTTATACATGTGGAAATATTGAATTACACAATCTTTCAAGTATTGTGCCATGCTAGCGAATGGAACTTAATTATAAATTCTCAGGATGTTATTGCAAGAAGCATTGAGAACATACTGGCTTTAAAAAAAATTACCATTAATTTTGACCATGAAAAATTAGGTCATTACAACTTCCATGCCATACAAGTTATAGGTCATGCTCTCGGCCATTCCAACCTATACAAAGTCAAAGCTACTCTTAGCCATTAAAGCTATATAAGTTCCATGTCATACATGAGTTAAACATAGATACACATTCCCTATAACTTTATGTTTTTCCTTTTTCTGTAATTTTTCCCGCCTCCCACCTTTAATAATTTAAGTATCGTAGGGTATTCTATTCCAAAAGGAGATTGGTTTTAAAAAACAACCCAAGTTAGAGACAAATGTTCAAGACCATCACTCCATTAATTTTTTTTTTTTTTTGCCTAAAATGCAGCTATAAAAATCCTATTCCTTCCTAAAGTTTTTTCCCAACTTCATCAATATCTATTTATGTAATGTTTGTTCCAAGTTTTTCTTGATGTATAGCTTTGTTCAAAATTTATGAGGAAATAATGAAATTTATTTCTTAAAAAAAAAACTAAAAGGGCTTAGTCTTTGTGGTTTGGAATAATGAAACGACTATTTTTCCCTTTTTAAACAAAATTAACAAACTTGTTATAGGGGGTACTATAATCTTTTTCACATGATTCATTGGTCATTATCAGATTGATTGGGAAAAATTAGTTTTTTTATATTTTTTTCAACATAGTAAAATTACTTGCCTTTTAAAGCAAAAAATATTAAATTGGTGTTCAAGGGCCTTTTCGTCTTTTTTAAGCATAATGAAATCATTGAATTACCATTAAAAAAAATATCAAGCAGGTGTCCTGGGCTTTTTTGTATTTCAACCTTGTTTTTTTAATTATAATCGGTTTGATAGAGAGACAATTTGGTATTTTAATAAATACAAAATGTTATTATAAAAAGAAAAGTGGCTAGTGTGTGCAACACACACACCAACGTGTGAAAGATGCCTATGCCATTCAGGCAAAGCATGAGGCGTCTTCTAATTCTAGAACGTCATTTGTATCATTTAAGCAACCTCTCCATTTCTTGGTGACACATGTTGTCAATGGACCTTTAGTTTGATGTCGACGATCTTTTTTCTTTCTTTTTTTTCTCGATTTTTACACCTGACTCTTTAATTTCTCAAAACAGCCATTCAATTTATTTTTCCTTTAGATTTGGGTTTTGTTCTTTTTATTACTATTTTTTTATTTTAAATAATTTATAAAATCTTTTTTTTTTTCAATTTCATCCCCCTTCAGTTTTTTCATCTATTATATTTGGTTCTTATTATTTTGATTGTTATTTGTTTTGTTTTTTAAATTTTGAATGATTGAGAATTTTGCTTCGTGATTTTTTGAGGTTTATCTTTTATAGGGCAATCAAATCTCATAACCCGTGTCTCGAGTTAGTCGAGTTAATACGAGATGACTAATGTTTTTGTATTGTTATTTTTCTAATTGATTTTTTTTCAGTTCTGCCTTTTATTATTTAGTTTGCTTAATAGTTGACCTCCAATGTTTTATTTATTTTTTTTATACGGGTTTATCATAACCTCATAACCAGGATGTAAATTTGGCATGTTGACTCGACTTAATTTTTTTTGTCTTTTTTTTATCAATTCATCCTTTAATGTTTGATTTATTTGTAATTAAGCTTTGGTTTTTTTTCCCCTCTCTATATGAGGTTATCTTTTTCTCATTCAGTTTTTTTCTTTGTTATCAAATAAAATCGTTGAAATGTTTTAAAAATATTTAAATGTTATATTTTTATGATATGACAAATATTTATTTCTTCTGATTAGTCATTATTATTTTTTTATTTTTTAATTATTATTGACTTTTCTTATAATTATATTATTAAATTAACCAAACTTCACTTATTCAAATCAATGATGTGAGTTTTAAAATTTTTTACTGATTTAAAAACATTATCATTAGTTGAATATTTTTTTCAGTTAAAAAATAAAATGTAACAAGGACACCTATCTAATACATACTAAATTGAGGACCATCATTGCAAATTGATCAATTGATCATTGATGGACTATTTAATTATGCATGATACTAGTGGGACTAATTTATTAATTTCAAGAAAGTAGGGAAAGTAAGTTATAATTAACTCAGCTAACAGTAATACCCCACCACACAAACAAAACAACTCACCATCATTTGTTTTTTAGCAGACCTGAACATTGCCTCTTTCGAATGAACAGAAAACAAATTAAGAATATGGCAAATATCTCCTTCCGTCTCTGCGGTTCCGAAACCAACACCAACGCCGACGCCGACGCCGACGAACAAGCCTTAACCATAGACCCTTATTTCCCACTCTTCTCGTCCTCTCTCCACGATGATCCGTTCCTTCATCAACCCGAACCAACCCATTTCAACATCCACTCTCTGGATCACCAAGACGACGACGCCGTTTCAGATCCCGAATCAGTTATCCTCAACTGTCCTGATCTCTCAGACCGCGAGAACCAGGTCAGTTTCGTTATGGATTTGTTTCAACAACGTGTCGAACAGTCCCAACTACTTTGTCAAGATATTGATGAGGACGACGATGTTGTTTGTTCCCATTTGGTCTACGATTCGCTTAAAGATTCAGATTTCGGTGTTATTGAGGAGAACTCTATATACAATTTAGAGCTTGATTTGGGATTAGGGTTTGGTTTAGATAGTCAAGAGAATTCTGGGTTTCAAAATATAGACCCTAATTATAACGATAACGATAACGATGTTGTTTATAATGATTGTAATGTTATTATTGACGATGACGATGATGATGATGATGATTACTTTATTGAGAGAAGGGTTTCTGGAATTGAATCATGTGAGGCTGAGTCTACCGTGAGTATTCATGCTAATGCAATCAGGGTTGTTGGGTTCGGGTCTGATTCGGATTCTGAGAATAACCAGAATTCTTTAGCTATTGATTTAAATTCTGGGGATGAGTATGGTTTGGATGTGACTGTAGGGAATGGAAGTTTTGGTGATGGTGCCGACTATGATGATGATGATGATGTCAGTGTTACAATTCCGCTTTGTTGGGATTCGCTTCAATTGGAGGATCATAGGGAAAACAATGAGGATTTTGAGTGGGAGGAAGTGGATGGTCGTGTTGAGGAGAGAGAGGTTCTAAGTATGTTTATTGATGATGATGAGGCATCTGTTTCACTTTCCATTTCACCTCTTATTGCTGCTCAGGAGGATCTAGTCAATGTAGAGAGAGGAGGATTAGATAATTTGGAGTGGCAGGTTTTATTGAATGCCAACAACTTGGACCATGACCATAATTCTGAGCCTTATTTGGGCGGTCATGATGATTATATTTATACAGCAGAGTATGAGACTTTGTTTGGTCAATTCATGGAGAATGAGAATGCAATGATGGGTCGGCCTCCTGCAGCAAAGTCTGTTGTTGATAAACTTCCATCAATGGTTTTGACGAAAGGGGATGTGGAGAGTAATAATGCAGTTTGTGCGGTTTGCAAGGATGATATAAATGTGGGGGAGAGAGTGAAACAGTTGCCTTGCATGCACCGTTATCATGGTGAATGCATTGTGCCATGGCTGGGGATTAGGAATACTTGTCCTGTTTGTCGGTATGAGTTGCCAACGGATGATGCAGATTATGAGCGAAGAAAGGTGGCAGAAAGAACTGCTTCTGCTGGTCATCGTCTTTGATTGATAATTTCTTTGCTTATGGATGATTTTTATTTTTTTGAGCTGTAGGGTTGTCAAAAATGTAGATATTGTTGTTGCAATGAGTTTGTCTCTGTCAGGATATGGGATTACTAATTTATTATGGATTTTGGGTCAGTGTATAAGATTGTTTCCATTACTGCATTGTAATGTTTGGATTTTAAATACTGACTCCCTATTCTTGCTAATTGGTTACTTTAGGCTCCAGAAGGCGCATCTTTTGCATATTGTTACTCATTTGAGGTTTCTGGTATCATGTTTGGGATTAGGAAGACCTTTTTGGCTTTTATATTCATTTAAATGGACCTCTATCTATTTCACTTTGTGGTCAAAATAATAAATTAACGTTTTTAGGAGCTAAATTCTGATTATTCTAGTATGACGATAGCTAGGCATGGTAGCTGAACTATGGAATTACGATAGTTTCTATTTGAAGAGTTCGTATGAAAGCACTGAAGCATATTGCACTTTTAGTTCACAGGCATCTTCCACCGTGAATTCCATTTTCTGGAGCAAATTGAGAGGGTAGGGTTTGAAGTGCCATTTATTCTTGTGTAGTGTCCCGGCCATTTATTCTTGATGAAGTGGCATTTTGGTAGTTCAGAATGGTGTAGATCATCAAGTGAATGTTTTGGATAGTATATAAGAGTACCACTGGTTGTCAAAGGATGCTGTAGCGAAAAAAAATGGATCGAAATCTTTTACAAGGTTCAACATTAGTCAATAGATCAGCTAGTATGGCAAGGGAATAACTGAATGTCCGGTATCTTTCATTCTTGATAAAAGTGCATCTACAAGGAGTGAAATAGTCGAGAAGGAAAGGCCTTGTGAATTTTTTCATGATTTCTGCGTACTCTCTGATCGTTAAAGAGCTCTATGCATTTGCGTTGTGCATGACAAGAGCTCATTTTGATGTCAATGTGGTTTGTACTAGCAATCTTCTTTGCTGTGGGAAGGCAATGGTGGAGCTGCCTCACGTAGTGGTGGGGATTGGGACGGGGGTTTTCACTATCTCGTGAGATTAGCCGCTGGGCCCATTTTAGTTCAGCTATTTAGCATGTACATCAACAAGGGCATCATCATGATCACTTATGCTCAAACATAATAAGGTATTTTATGAAATTCAAGGAAAAAGAAAAGAGATGATGTATCCGGAATTTTTTTTATGCATATGCAACGATTTCTTCTTCATTAAGATCTTTCAAGTTTGGTTGTGCAACTGGAGAGTAGCTTTCTATCCACTTTAGAAAAGAGTAGAAAAAGGAAAAAGAAAAGCAAAAATGTTAGAATATAAAACAAAAGCATACGTGAACAATCAAATTAACAAAAGCAAAAATGTCAAGTCTTTCCACTCTACAATCCCCTACAATACGAAAAAGCAGAGAAGAAAATATCCCTGGTGCTTCATGGAGGGTTTTTTTTCCCCATCAAAGTTGTAATTTGGCATCCATTAAAAAAGACCAGGCAAGTAAGCACATTAGCCTAGCAAGATCCGGTCCGGTTCACCCTTTCGATGCGGTCAACTAGTTTCTCTATTGGTTGTCGATCGACTTATTTTAGTCAACCGGTTGGTTCATACTGATCAACTATTTAAGGAGAAGTGAGGTTTTTTTCTGGTTGTATTCAACTTGTTTTGTATATAAGATTCAGTTTCGAGTGATTTTTGAATGTATACTTTGTTTCTTCATATAAGTTCAACTGATATAGCTCCAATTGATCCTCAGTGAGTCGATATGCTTCGATTTTGTTTCCTTCCTTTTATTACTATATTTCCAGTTGAGTGGGATAATTTCTATTATACATTGTGTGTGTGTGTGTATTAGTATGAAATGATGAGTATCATTGCTATTCTTGATTATATAAAACTGATTAGTTATTGTTATTTTATTTTCTTCTTAAATACTCATCATATGCTTGTTTGATTTGAACATGGTCCATATATCCTCTATATTTGTTTTGATGTGACCATGCTTACATTATGAATCTTGATGATAAACTATGAACCCTATGTCTATACTATTTTTTCATTTGACCTCATGATTCTTGTTATCCCATTTAGACCGCTGTTAGAAACTCTAGACTAATGAAGGGTAGTTAGTGACTCCATACTAACGGGGAGTAGTTAAATTGTGTGCGCATGGTATTCTATTTCCTAGCTAAAGAGTAAGGTGCCAGTAGTGTGCGGATTAGCCCCCCACCCCCCCTCCACACACACATTCCCTAACTGACGAGTAGGATGTCAGTAATATGATATGTAATTCTGACATGCATACTTCTTTTGTAGATCATTTGAAATGACACATTTGATATACTTGTTTCGTTCGGTACTTGATTTATGTAATCATGTTCACTTATCTTAAAATGTATATTAACATGTATTATAGTTATTACCTCTTACTGAGTGTTTGGACTCACCCCTCCATTCATATATTTCAGGTCTTTAGTTTAGTTTCAGTAGTAGGATCTTTTGGATGTGTTCTTCCTGTTTCTTGAGTTTGCCTTGAGGCTCTTTGTTCCTCAAGGTTGTTTATTCCTCGAGGCCATTAATTTATTCTTTATTTGTTATTAATAGATACTCTACATAATGATTTTAATTATGTTTTGAATTCATTTCGAATTATTTATGAAAGAGTCAAATTTTAATTTATTTATTGAATTCCTTAGTTTTGGATATTTTGTTTTATGCTACACTATTTTATGACTTTTAAGATATCAAATATGTAAGTTCTAAAGCTTAGCAGAGGCGGGGCACCTTGAGGTGCTACGTTTGTGTTGTAGGTCATGGGCATGAGAATCAAGTCGTGACAAAGGTGGTATCAAAGCCTCATTTGCAAAACTCATCTTTTTATCGAATTTCATCTTTTTACTAAGACTCTGTTTTGTAAACTATGTAGCTTAGGATCTGTCTTGTCTTTCTTGCCATTCATTCCTTAAATTCTTCAACTCTTTGCTTAGTAAATGTTTTCCCCTTGAATTTTGCTATCATTTTGACAAGTGCACACTTATTAGGAATATGTTGAGGGATAGATGTGTAGGAAATGTCGGTCGAGGCCAAGGCCACAATGATCTCGATGAGGTTCTTTTGGTTCAGCTTAGGAACCCAAGACGAGGAGGTAGGGCCAAGAACCCTTTACCCCCACCCATGCCTTTGTATATGGAGGATGAGGCTTAAGATGTATAGTTAGTAGGAGGAAAAGGTGAAGATAAGAATCTGGTTATGGATCAAGAATCCACTGGTAAAAAGCTCCTGCTAGTGGTGATATGGATAGGATTGGTCATGCTATACAAACCTGGCCAACCTCATAGTAGAGAGAGAAATGAATAGGGATGCGCCTTCATAGACAGTGCATGGAGTGAAGATGCCATTATCTGAGTTCGTGTAGTGATTTTAGCATCCTTCAGACTTGAAGGAGATGTGTTGTAGAAAATCGACAGCAAAAACTGGTTCGCTGCTGGCCGCACAAATCGACAACGAAAACTGGTTCGCTGCAGGCCGTATAATTCAGCAGCAAAACTACTTTGTTGTAGGCCGCACAATTCAGCGGAAACTGTTTCGCTACAGGCACTTTAATTTCGACAACGAATGCTACTTCACTGCAGCTAACACACTTTCAACAATGAATGCTAATTCGCTGCAAGCAACTCAATTTCGACGGCAAATCACAATTTCAGTGCAGTCAATACACTTTCGACAGCGAACGCTAATTCGCTGCAGAACAACTCAAGTTCGGCAGGGAATGCTAATTCGCTGCAGCCAACACACTCTCAGCAGTGAATGCTAATTCGCTGCGGACAACTAGATTTCGGTAGCGAATCACAAATTCACTGCAAAACAACACTTTTGCAGTGAACGTTGATTCGTTGCAGACAACTCAGTTTTGGCAACAAATCACAAATTCGCTGAAAACAACATACACTTTCAGCAGTGGACGCTGATTCACTACAGATAACATCATTTCAGCAGTGAATGTTAATTTGCTGCCAATATAATTTTGGCAGCGAATGCTAATTCACCGCAAACAACTCAATTTTGACAACGAATCATAAAGTCGCTGTAGACAACACAACTTTGGCAGCAAATGCTACAGACAACGCAACTTTAGCACCGAATGCTAATTCGTTGTAACCAACACACTTTCGGCAGCAAATGCTAATTCGCTACAGCCAATACACTTTTAGCAGGGAATGCTAATTCACTGCAGACAACTCAATTTCGGCAGTGAATGTTGATTCGTTGCAAACAACTCAATTTCGGTAGCGAATCACAAATTCGTTGCAGACAACATGATTTGGTAAAAAAAAACTGATTCGCTGCAGGCAACATCATTCAACAGCGAAACCTAATTCGCTGCAGACAACACAATTCAGCAGCAAAAATTCCTTCGCTGCAGATAACACAAATCGGCAACGAAACTAATTCGTTGCAGGCCACTTAATTCAGCAGTGAGACTAATTTGTTGCATACAACACAATTTGACAGCGAAACTAATTCGCTGCAGGCAACACAAAGCGGTAGCGAAACTAATTCTTTGTAGGCAACACAATTCGGCATCAAAAATTCTTTCGCTGCAGATAACACAAATCGACAGCAAAACTAATTCACTGCAGACCACACAATTTGAAAGCGAACTAATTCACTACAGACAACATAACTCTGCACATAACATCATTTTAACATATTATTATATAATTTCATCAAACACAAGCAGAAATTTATGTCATTAACACCAACATAGTTCCAGTTTTGGTTTTAGCAGGGTCTAAGGTCCCAATGACTACACAATTTTGTACATAACCCTTTCTGACACAAGTTCTTCTATCATACATGCAAGAATCAAGATAATAACACCATCATGCATTCTGTTTTAGTTCAAGTGTGTCCATAAGAGTTCAACAAGATCATAATTTCCGCATTTCTTCATCTCATTCCACATTTCATTCAAGTTCATCAATCATTCATTGGAAGTCCAAACATTAATATCAATACAAATTCTGTCTTAGTTCACCAACTTGGCCGGTCCTCTTATTAGGTTTACACCATCAAAATCACTCATACTCACTTAGATTTCTTTGGCATAAGCCTACACATGAGTTCTTATATGCATCATTCCACTTAGATCTTCCATTTAATTATTTCTGAAACTATGTGCGTGAACACTAAACCTTCTACTTTAGGGTATTCATACCCTCTTTGTTCTGAAATCATGAGGCAGCAACCAGCCAAGGAAGAATACTTCTCTTACCTCATGTTTTTTAACAGCTTTTGAGCAAGTTTTGGTGACATAGTTCTTTCCTCAATCTCGGTTTTTCCTTCTCTTCTATCTTTGTTGTATAACGGGTCTGTCAAACTCCCTCTCCTTTCATGGTTTCAACCATCAACGTAACTCTCTAACTCTCTTCTTCTTCAAACACTCAAGGTATGGGACATGCAGCTGGTGTAGGTGGGTCTTCTTCTTGGAGAGGGTGGTTGTTGTAGAAGTCACAACTGCTGGCCGGTTATGGGGAAGAGGTCTGGACTCCTCCTTCCATGGCTTTGGCCACTTCTGTCTTTCCCTTGGTCACCCTTCTTCTCCAGCATTCAAAGGTGGTGCATGCAGCTGGGTATGCAGCTGTTGCAGGTAGATTTTTGGGGAGAGGAAGAAGGCAAGAACATGCAGTCTATTTTGGAAAGAGTGCCCTTCTCTCTCCCTGCTGCATTTATACCCCTCTTAAATGCAAAAGGTTGTTTGGACGTTGGACCAAGGTTGTCCTTATCCCCCTTTTGGGTTTTCTTTGGGTTGGTTTCTATTCCCATTCTCCCTTATGATAAGTCAGTCCAACACTAAATTTTTTATAGGTCTTACAATGTCGCTGCCGATTCAAAAATCAGCAATCATAAACTGTGTTGCAACCGATTCAGAAATCGACAGCGAGAACTATGCCACTGTCGATTTAGAAATCGACAGCCAACTATGCCGCTGTCAATTTCTAAAATCGGCAGCGATGGTGAAGTCATTTTGGCTTTACTTCTCTTTTATTTTGGGTGTTTACATCTCTCGCATATTTTATTTAACTGAGGAAGATTCCATTGGTTGAATGAGTAACTTCTAGCCCCAAAAATGATTTAAGTTGCCAAGGTCTTCGTAGAGAATTTTTGTTGTAGTTTGTCAATGAGATTGTCAATAAGTGTCTTATGGTTGCCTATGATTACAATGTCATCAATGTATAAGAGTAAGTAAAGAATACCTATGGCCGATGAATGAAAAAATAGGCTAGAATCTAATTGGTTGCAATTAAAACCAATGGTAAGTAAAAATGTGCTAAATTGATGAAACCATTCTCTCGGGGCTTGCTTCAAGCCATAAATTGCCTTTTTGAGATGACAAACATTATGTGGGTGAGAAGCATTAATATATCTTGGTGTTTGTTCCATATAGACCTCTTCTCGTAGAAAACCATATAATAAGGCATTTTTAACGTCAAGTTGATGTATGGTCTAGCCTCAAGAGATGGAGATGGATAGGACAAGTGTGATTGTTGATGCTCGAACAACTGGGCTAAATGTATCATTAAAGTCAAGGCCATAGAGTTGAGTATAACCTTTAGCAACAAGGCAAGCTTTGAGCCTATTGATTAGTACTTAAAAGTGCATTTTCATTAGGGTTTTATATCATTATATTGCACATAAAGTATCATTAAATTCCCTAACTTAAACATGTTTTATAATAACAAGTCTGATAATATAAGATAGCTTTAATTTATAGAAAATGCTCATTTTAAATGCAGGAAAATCTCACAGTTCAAAGGATTGATTGATGTGATTAACTATTGAAAATAAAAGGACAAAGAAAGGGCTAAGCTTAGAGAAGAGATGTTGATTCAATTCAAACTAGAACACCATTCAATTATTGGGTCATATCTGAAGCTGTAGATCTTGGATTTAGGTTTGGTTTATCTTGATGGAAAGCTAAGACATAGGCCTTAAACATTCATGCAGAGTCCAAGATTTAAATCTGTCGTTTTCAAGGTCAAATCTTAGCAACAAGAGAGACGTCCAAATTTGTCCTGCAGCCTAGACATTGTTCAGTGTCCAGCCCATATCTCAAGTTCTAGAAATCCAAATAAGCTCATTCTTTTTTGGTGGAAATTTTAGACAAATTCCTATAATGTTCATGGATACCACTTTGATGAATTCTGATAGTAGCAATGCCATTGCATCTAGAAAACAAATCCATACCTAAACCACCAAGTCCACTAAGTCAATAGTTGGCCACTAAATCAATAATTAATTACCAAATGAATAGTTCTTTTTAGCCTATAAAATGAGGCTTTTGCCATATATTTAGGCATCTTGGTTTTCAGATCAAGATCATTTTCTTGCTTTCTCTCTTTGTAATGTTCAAGTTTTATTTCATGTTTTATTTTCATTAATCTCTTGTTTATGCTTTTCATCATAACTATGTTCTTATCTTATTTATTTGTGTTTATCTTCTTTATTATGTTTAGTTAAGTTTATTTTGTCAAGGTGAAAAGGTTTCACTAATGGTGTTAGAATAAGTATAATATAAACTCAACATGGACTTCAATGCTTATATTCAAGAAAGTTTGCTATTAACATGTCTTATTATTTTTATTTTATTCACTCTTAATACCTTGCTTGTTAAATAGTTAATCTAGATTTATGTTGTATAACACTTGGTACAATAAATGTTTGATCCTTCATAGTCTTCGGCCGACATCGTTGTTATGAGAGGAACATGATTTGTTGTTAACATATGTTAGCATCATGAATACTTGACAATATTTACAAGTGTTACTTAAATAAGATGATTAATATGATCACGTTAATAATTTATAATGAGCTAATAATGATAAAATCATCTGATTAATAAAAAGAGTTTATACTATACTTATTTAAAATACCATTAGTGGATCCTCTAACCTTGACCACTGTTTTTATCATTGTTTAATCCTCACATTAATCTCACATCTCAAAGATCTCTTTAACTCTTTGTTAAATTATATATATATTATTTATAATTTATATAGTTGACCTCCATGTGGATCGACCCCGGTCTTGCTGGGTTATTTATTACTTTGACACTCCTTCATTTGGGATAAGACATCACTCTTTGATCGTGTCACCTATTAACAGTTCCATCCGAATGATATTTAGTACGAAAGACCCATTTTGACAACATTTTTAGTAGATGGTTTTTGGACTAAATCCTATGTTTTATTGATTTTGAGAGCATGAATTTCATCATTCATTGCAGCGAACCATTCTAGAGTCTTGGCAGCACTTTTGAATCCTTTTAGTTCCTTCGTTACTAGAATAGAGAATAGTAAAGGAGATGAGGGAACTTGACAAACATAATTGGAATGTTTTGACTTTGATATACCAACTTTGCCATGAGTTGTTATAGGATGAGAATTATGAGTTAAGGAATTCAAAATTTATGGAGGCTGCATATCTGATACATCTACAAGTGCTGAATTACTTGGAGAAGGTAGAGGCATTGATGACAATCGAGGATTGTCCAACTCTAAGGCACAAGATTTACATGGCTGAGGCTCAGTTTCGTGTGGTCATGGTTGAGAACCTGCAGAAGGATTAGTACCAGGCAAAGGAGAATTTGATATGCAGGGATCATGAAAGGAAATGAAATCTGAAAGGACCGGAGAAGGCTACATATTAAAAGACGAAGATGGAAATATTGTCTCATCAAATCATGCATGCCTGGTTACAAAAACTCGATGTGTTGTAGTATCTAAACATTGAAATCTTTTATAGGAAGTATTGTATCCAAGAAAGATGCAAGGAAGACTTCTTGGTTCAAATTTATGTTTAGCATAGTCACGCAAATATGGAAAGCACAAGTCTCATCAAATCATGCATGCTAGGTTACAAAAACTCGATGTGTTGTAGGATCTAAACACCGAAATCCTATATAGAAAGTATTGTATCCAAGAAAAATGCAAGGAAGACTTCTTGGTTCAAATTTTTATTTAGCATAGTCACGCAAATATGGAAAGCACAAGCAGCTAAATGTGGAAACATAACATTAGGAGTCTTACCATACAGAATTTTAAATGGAGAGACTTCATTCAAGATAGGTTTAGGCAAGCGATTAATGATGTACAAGGCTGTACTTAAAGCTTTAACCCAAAAATAAAGAGGAGAATTAGCATGAAAAAGCATTGTGAGACCTGTTTCAATAAGGTGTCTATGTTTCCTTTTGGCTCTACCATTTTGAGATGGTGTATAGGGACAAGAAATGTGATGATGAATGCCATATTTAATTAAGTGAGATTTAAAAATGGTACTTGAGAATTCACCTCCCCCGTCACTTTAAAATGTTTTTATTTTTTCCAAGAATTGATTTTCAACCAAGGTTTGAAATCTTATAAAGGTTTGATAAAAATCACCTTTGTGCTTCAATGGATAAAACCAAGTGAAGCGTGAGTGATCATTGATAAAAATGACATAATATTGATATCCTTAGATTGAAGTTATAGGTGCTGGTCCCCATAAGTCACAAAGTATTTGATGCAACCATATTATTCAATAGTTTCACCCATATTTAACTAGTGTTTTGCCTATGTTTTATATATAAAATGCCTTGATATTCTTTGTTTTATGTTTTGAAGGCACTTTTGGATGAAAGATGCAAAAAGGAGTAAATTGGAGATAATTGGCAGATTTGACCTTCAGTTGATATTTTGTGCAGAGCGTGAGTTCTAGAGGTTGAAATGAAGTGATTCCAGTGGCATTAAAAAGCTAACATCCATACCTTTCTAGAAATCTAAGGCAAGAAAATAAAATAAGGAAGAGCATAGAAATCGCAGCCTTCAAAGTCAAATCTCACAATCTGCCAGTGTTGACCTTCGGCCATTCCAACTTGAATATCTGGAGCTACAGAAGTTCAATTAATGCAAACTCAATTATTTTGGATTCATGACTCAAAGCTATATAAACGCTCTAAATTTCAGCCAAACCCGATGTCATATGAGGGAGATATGAGTTTTTAAAGATGACATCTGAATTCTGCCAGCAAACAGGTTTCGTGAAGAAACGAGTCCAAATTACGTTCTGAAGCATCTAAACCGATATTCAAGTTTTTATTTCAGCAATTTAGCTCCTCTAAGTCAAAGCTTGAAGATTTCATGCAAGACTATTTCTCTTTTTTTAGAAAAAATAGTTATTGAAGTACTTAAATGTAAACAGTCTACTTAATGGAGGACTATTTTGTAAAATAGAGACCTAGGGTTTCCTAAGATATAAAAAGAATGAGAGAAGAGAAGGGGGCAGCCAGCCAAGAGGAGAAAAACGCTCCCTTCCTCTAAGAAACCCTAAATTATGCATTCTTCCTTTTTTTTTATTAGTTGTTCAACAAACATGCAAGGCTAAACACTTTTTCTTGGTTACAAGGACACGGAAACCTTCGGATTTCAAGAACTTTGAGATTTATTTTACCTTTTTTTTAATTTATATGATGAATATATTTGTTCTCCTATGCTTATTTTTCCTATGATTGTTTATTTTAATTGCTAGAGCGGACTCTAAATTATTATTGTAGACAATCTATTGCTAAGTTTGATATCAAAACCGGAGTTGTGGTATATGAACTTGTGAAGCAACTGAGTTTAATAATTGTAGTGGATCTACGTTATTAATCTTAGGGAGAACATTTAATCAAATCAAACATAGACTGCAGACAGTTGTGTTTTCTTGATTAATCAACTTATCTAGTTCTTAAGGCTGTCATTAAATTAAATTACTAATGCGGACACTGTGGTTGTTTGATGGTTAGGGTTAGTTATACGGCGGATCCGTTAACTAACCAATGTTAAGAAGAGATAAATATTCAGAATATAAATTGATGTTTCGTTTCCATGATCAGTTCTGATTTCTGTAGGTGGATGTGTGCTTGTGACCAAGGTTTGTTCTCTTGATAATTTTCTGATTTTATTAAATTTTGTTTTATAGTTTTTTGTTTTCTTTTGCTTTAACCTAAATAACGTCCAAACCCTCCCAAATTGTATATCATCTAGCATAAAAATTTGACTTGAACTTCCTCGTGGGATCGACCCCTTGCTTGCTCTATACTATCTTGTGTGTTGCGTTTGAAGCTAGAGTAATTAATTTGTGCAACCGTGACATCGCAACAGTTGGTCTTCTTCTTGGAGAGGGTGGTTGTTGTTGCAGTCACAGCTGCTGGCTGGTTATGGGGAAGGGGTTTGGACTCCTTCTTCCATGGCTTCGGCCACTTCTGTTTTTCCCTTGGTCACCCTTCTTCTCGAGCATTCAAAGATGGTGCATGCAGCTGGGCATGCAACTGTTTCGGGCAGATTTTTAAAGAGAAGAAGAAGGCAAGAACATGCAGCCTGTTTTGGAAAAAGTGCCCCTTTATCTCTCCCTGCTGCATTTATACCCCTCTTAAATGCAAAGAGGTGTTTGGAAGTTAGACCAAGGTTGTCCTTATCCCCCTTTTGGGTTATCCTTGTGTTGGTTTCTATTCCCATTCTGCCCTAGGATAGGCTGGTCCAACACTAATTTTTTGTTAGATTTTACAGTGTCACTGCCGATTTAAAAATCGACAGTGAGAACTGTGCCACAGTCGATTCATAAATTAGCAGCCAATAATTGTGTCGCTATCGATTCAGAAATTAGCAGCAAAACTGCATCGCTGCCGATTCAGAAATCGGCAGCCAACTGTGTCGTTGCCGATTTCTAAATTCAGCAATGATGGTGGAGTCGTTTCGGATTTACTTCTCTCTTTTTTTTGGTGTTTATAGTAGTAGAAGTAGATGAAGAATTGGTTGAGGCCATAGGATCGGTTGGAGGTTAATCCTATGAATTCTCTAACTAAGTGAAGGTTTAGATAGTAATGAAGAACCATAACGTCTTGCATATGGCTGGAAGATTTAATTATATAGAAACTTTTACAGACTATTTAAAGACACACATGTTATATAAGGAAAGATGAGTATACATTCTATAACTAGAACAAATCAATTCCTATATCTATGGTTCTTTACATTATAGTAATTATCCCCTTGACATATTGTTTCTTAGATATTAGCCTTGATTCTCTCCTTGATGTCTATCATGATTTTCTCTAAAAAACAAGTCTGTGTTATCTCCAACACTGTCACAAGTGGAGAGAGTTTTGTCACAGTGTTGATTGGAGTTACTGGAGTTCACAGTAGAGCTGGTTGAAGAGGCGTTAGTGGAATATGTTGTTAAATCAATGATAAAGCTCATGGTGGGTCACCTTGTAGCTGTCGTTTGTGGTTATTGAAGAGAGATGAAGCATACGGTGGAATTGCTATACATGGTGGAAATTTCTTTTTTGTTGCTGCTTGTCGCACCCGACATCGCGGCGGCCCTAAAAATAACTCTCGAATATGGAAAAAGAACAGATTTCTGGCATCTTGTTCTTTTAGGAAAAATATCTTGTTTAAGGAGTCGCCACCTAGTATTATGGTCACTAGGAACCCTAACTGGTCAACAGAGATTCTATGGTACGGGACTGGTTACGTAAAAGGGAAGATATTATCACCCGTTAAACGTTCTGCCTAAGGCAGACTGCATTGCTGGTTTTGTCTTAAATTGCTAAGCATTTATTCGCTTATGCTATGATGATTTGTTTATAATATTCCTGACTCTGGCGCCAGTGAATATTCGATCGCGAATAATTCCAACTCTGGCGTTGGTAAAAATTCCACCCGAATAATTCCAACTCTGGCGTTGGTAAAAATTCTACTACAAATAATTCCAACTCTGGCGTTGGTAAAAATTCATAGCCACCAAAAATAAATTCAGATTAATATTTTTTTATTCCTGACTCTAACGCTAGTGAATAAACAAATAAACTAAATTTACGCATTCACATATTTTTTATTTTTTATGTAGTTAAATAAAAAAAACAAAGAGAATAATTAAATAAGTATTTTTATTTTTGACTCTGAAGTCAGTAAATAAAAATAAATTTATTTTTCATACATGCACGTATATTTTTTTGCTAAAATAAAAAAAAAATATATACGAATAAAAATAATATAAACTTAAACTAATATTTTATTCCCGACTCTGGCGTGAGTGAATAAATTAGTAAATTTATATTATTTTTATTCATGCACACACATATTTTTCTCTTTTTTTATTTTTTTATTCTTTATTTTTTTTATTATTATTTTTTTTGGGCTGGGCCCAGCTCAGCCCATAGGAGCTGGGCTGGACCCAGCCAGCCCGGCCCGGTTCACTGGCCCAAGCCAGTGACCCGGCTGGGCAACGGCACGCACCACGCGTGCGTGCAACAGCTAATTAAATCCAAGCTGCACAGTAACAAAATGGAAGAGAAAGGAACGAAAACAAACTTACCTGATCTGCAGACGTTGCTGGAGGCGATGAAGACGATGAGGATGTTGATTGTTGGTCTCTGTGTATCTTGCTTGCGTTTTCCCTTTGCTTCCCCTGTCTTTCTGTTTTAAACTTTTTCCTTTGCTTTTAACTCTGCTCGTCGCCCTGTTATTGAGATAGAAGGGCCGAAGACGATGGTGAAATGTTGGTTCTTTCTTGTGTATTTATTTCCTGGGCTTCCCTTTCTCTCTAATGGTTTTCTTTTTTTTGTGTTTTCTCCTCTGGTTCTTTTGCTCGTCCGTCCTCTGTTTCCTTCTCTCTCGGTCAATTTTTCTTGCTCTCACATGCTCTGTCTTTCTCTGTTTTTTCCTGTTCTTGGCTCTGTTTTGGGTTGATTTTTTTCTTGTGCAGGGATGAAGATGATGGTAGGGTTGACCTCTGATTCCGTTCTGCCTTTCTCCCCTTCTTCCTGGGTATTTTTTTTCTGTGTTTATGCTCTGTTTTGCTCTGCTTGTTTCCTCCCTGATTTTCGGTTTTTGCTTTTTTCCAATCTTCCCCCTCGTTTCAGTCCAATTCCTCCCTGTTCTGCCTCTCAGTTTCCCCTGTTCTTCCCCTCAGTTTTCTCCCTGTTCTTCCCCTCAGTTTTCTCTGTTCGTCCCCCTTCTCTGTTCGTCCTCCTGTTCTGTTCGTCCTCCTGTTCCCCCCTTGCCTCTGCTCTGCTCTGCCTTTTATAGAGCCCGAGCATGCAGAAAAAACCCGTTCCTCTGTTCATCAATCCATGAGCGGGATCATGGGCAAGAAATCATGGTGTCGTGGTCCACGATTTGCTGCAAATTTCCTGTTGAATCGGCTTCATCCGCTCAAACGTGGGAGACGATGAACAATGCTTCCAAAACGGTGCCGTTGTGTCCTTGGGCATGACTTTTTTTAATTTAGTCCC
>Ga0325402_1000641_pt1 | contig 25486 bp, 24 predicted proteins | sample PopdelMetagenome_22_FD_207212 | JGI IMG/M metagenome (GOLD analysis project Ga0325402, IMG submission 207212) | Populus deltoides microbial communities from Bellville, Georgia, United States - Xylem-PdKOR-R3 | ecosystem: Host-associated > Plants > Phyllosphere > Stem > Wood/Secondary xylem...
GTGATGAGCTGTCTATGCAGATACGATTCCTTTCCTTTGCTTTCTGAGATCGAGCAATCGAAAAAGAAACAGATGATGCTCCGCGGAATTTTCCCAGAAGCTCAAAACTTGTCCCTCCCGTTCAACACTAATGCTCATTAAAGTAAAGTTATGCCTCCTTAGCTGCTTCAACCACTTAAGAAAATTCAGTACTAGTAGTATTTTTAAAGTATTTTTTTAAAGTATATTAAAATAGTTTTTTATCTTAAAAAATCTTATTTTTAAGATCATTATATCAAAATAATTTTAAAATAAAAAAAACAGATTAATTTAAAAATAAATATAATTTCTTAAAAAAAAATTACACCACAATACTAAACAAAATTGATGTAGAATGACATACCACTATAATTTAATCTCATTATACTTTTAAATTTCACTCATTGGAATAAATATTTTTGGTATAATTAACAAATTCCCCTTATAAAATTTTTTTCTATAAAAAAAACTCCATAAAAAATATATAAAACAAAAAACTAAAAAAAAACCATGTAAAAAAAACCTCAAAATAAAACTATCACTTAACATCTTTAATTCAGTGAATTAAAGCTCGAAAATTATTATGTACAATATTGACTTGATTCATTATATGTTTTTTTTTTTTTTTTATAAAAAAATGAATTATTATGTCCTTTTATAATATACTAATGACTTCTTGTCTCCTTAAGTTAATGAGTCATCCTATTATGAATGGTTGTGGACATTTGGCATGTTTTTTTTTATGATGACACATGAAAAATGTTTCTACATTCTTTTTCACAGAGACATAAGTGAATTTAATCTATATAGTAAAAGAACATAGTGAATCAATTGATATAATACATGACATATGGAGAACAATAAAAATATATCACGCATCAACAACTAATCATGGTTAATTGACTCCTTAATTCAAGGACATAAGATTCCACAAATAGGGACATATATAATAATCTAATTTTTGTTTTGTGGAAATATAGTTACCCAACCTCGTATTTGGTATTATATTTGAAACAAAATATTAAATTTATTATATATTTTACATAATGTAAGATTGTTTTTTTCTTTAAATTACAACAACTATTTTAATCAAACTTCTGCTTTCCCCCCTTCTGATAGTAGTTACAATATGTCAAATTTAAAGAAAATTAAATTAATGGTACCATCTATGTGCGTAATTATAGAATATAATTATAAGTGTGTGTGTGTGTGTATATATATATATATATATATATATATATATATATATATATTCTTGTGATTTTTTTTATATCTAAAACCTTAAAAAAAATCATACAAAAAAAATATAAAAGAAAAAGAAATGGGTTAATGAAGTTCGGTATGTGGGAGGTGTGAAGCCAGCTGGGCATCAATTGGTGCTATCTAAGTCAATAATGTTGAGCACCAATTTAGTGCCACTTGTAGTACCAATTAGTGCCTCTTGTCTTTTGCAAGACAAAAGCATGGATGCCTGTCTATAAATAAGCAGTGTATCCAAGTCTTAAGATACACAACAAGAGAGAAAGAAGAAGAAAGTAAGAAGGAAAGTGATTGATTAGTACTTAAAAGTGTATTTTTATCAAGGTTTTATATCATTATTTTGCACTTAAAATATCAATAACTCCTTAACTAGAGCATATTTTATAATAACAAGTCTGATAATATAAGATCCATTTAATTTATGATAAATGTTCATCTTAAATGCAGGCCTATCACATAAATCAAAGGATTGATGGATGAGTTTAACTACTGAAATTATGAAGACAAAGAGAGGGCTAAGCTTACAAAAGAGATGCTGGTTCAGTCCAAACTGCAACACCATTCGGTTATTGGATCATAATTGGAGCTGTAGAACTTGGCTTTAGGTCTGGTTTATATGTATGGAAAGCTAAGACATAGGCCTAAAACTTTCATGAAGAGTCCAAGATTTAAAAGTGCCATTTTTTGAGTTTAAATGGTAGCAACAACGGAGAAGTCGGAATCTATCCTACAACCTAGACACTGTTTAGTGTTCAGCCCATATCTCGAGTTTTAGAAGTCCAAATGCACCGATTCTTGTTTTGTTGGAAAGTGGAGACAATTTCCCAGAACTTTCATGAAGACTATATGTTCAAATTCGAATGTTAGCAATGACGTTTTCTGTAGACAAGAAGATAAAGATTGTTACCAAGTCAAGAGGTGGCCACCAACTCAACGATTAGTCATCAAATCAATAGTTCCGAATTTTGGCCTATAAAAGGAGGTATTTGCCATGCATTTAGGCATCTTGGTTTTCAAATCAAGATCATGTTCTTGCTCTCTTTCTTTATATTTTTGTAATGCTTAAGTTTTGCTTTCATTAATCTCTTGTTTATGCCTTTCATGTTCTTTATTATACTTATATAATCATGTTCTCTTCTTATTTATTTATGTTTTTCTTCTTCATTATGTTTAGCTAAGTTTATCATATCAAGGTGAAAATGATACACTAATGGTGTAAGAATAAGTATAATATAAACTCAACATGGACTTTAATGTTTGATACTAACATGTTTTGTATTTATTATCTTATTCACTCTTAATACCTTGCTTGTTAAATGGTTAATCTAGATTTATGTTGTATAATCCTTGGTGCAACAAATACTTGGCACTTTCATAGCCTAACTGTATGGTATAACCGACACCTGTGCTATGAAAGGAACTTGATTTGTTGTTAACATAAATTAACATCATGAATACCTGACAACATTTACAAGTATTAGCATTATTCGAATAAGGTAACTAATGTAATCATGTTAACAATTTATAATCCGATTGTAACCTCCTTTGTGTGTGGTTTCCAGTTGAGTAATGAAAAGAGTTTATATTATACTTATTTGAAATACCATTAGTGGATCCTCTAACCTTGACAATTATTTTATATTTGTTGAAATCCTTACATCAACATCACATCTCAAAGCTCTCTTCAACTCCTTTTATGTTATTATCTATTTCTTTATTTGTAGTTTATACAGTTAACCTCCCTGTGGTTCGACCCCGGTCTTACCGGGTTATTTATTACTTCGACACTCCTGCACTTGGGATAAGACATCAATTTTTTGGTCGTGTCAGTGATCCCACGATGTTGTGAGGAATCTGTGAAAGAGTAAGTGAGGTATTTTCTCCTATTAATAGAGAGATTCCCAATTGTTCTCCTATTAGTAGAGAGATGTTGTAATTCCCACATTACTTAGTAAAATCCTTCTATACTTGCACAAGGACGTAGCCAAATTTGGGTGAACCACGTAAATTTTTATCATGTCCCTTGCCTTTTGTTTTGTCGGGTTTGCATGCTAGTATCCTAGCAGTGGTATCAGAGCATTCTGGTTGGTGTTGTTAACACACAAAAGCTATTCATGTATATGGTTACTATTCTACTGCGCTATTCACCTATACAACACTATTAATCCATACAATATTGTTCATATATGTTACTGTTGGCATATAAAGAAAGTCAGTGTAGTGACTAAATACAGCCTAGAAAGTTCTATCTAAGAAGATTGGGTTTTGAACGAGACTATTTGTGACCCCTCCAATCTTTCCCGGGAACTTACTTAGTGAAGTATTATTCATACAATACTATTTCTATATATGTTACAAATAAGTGAAACGATGATAGCTGAATAAATCTCAATGAATAAAATGGTAGCAAAGTACGAGATTGAGAGGTTCAAGAGGAACAATTTCTCACTATGGAAAATGAGAATCAATGCAATTTTAAGGAAAGACAATTGCTTGGCAGCAATTGGAGATAGGCCCGTGGAGATTACTGATAATGAAAAATGGAATGAGATGGATGGCAATGCTATTGCTAACATACATTTAGTATTAGCCGATAAAGTATTATCAAGTGTGGCGGAGAAGAAAACAACTAAGGAGATATGGGATACTCTGACTAAGTTGTACGAGTCCAAGGCTTTGCACAATAAGATTTTCTTAAAGTGGAGGCTTTATACCCTTTGAATGGTAGAAACCATGTCGGTAACTGACCACATCAACACAATAAGAACTCTATTTTCACAACTCACTACGTTGGGTCAACAAATAAAGGAAAATGAGCATGCAGAGCTTCTACTTCAAAGTCTTCCTGATTCGTATGATCAGCTCATTATCAACTTGATCAATAATATCCTCTTAGACTATTCAGTCTTCGATGATGTTGCAGCTGCTATTTTGGAAGAAGAAAATAGGTGCAAAAACAAAAGAGACAAAAATAGTTCAAACCAAGTAAAGGCGTTGTTGATGTTAAGAGGAAGATCAACGGAGCATGGCTATAATTGGAGTTAAATGCAATGGTGTAGAAATTTAGAGAAGTATAATCTCTCAATCATAAATTTACTGACGGCAGAGTACAAGAATATATAGGCTAGAATCAATTCTTAACATAGCAGCTACTAGATTTGATTCTGTCCTTGGTTATGAAGGAAATAAATAATAATTACATAATAATCTAAAATAGGAAATAGACATAACATATAGGAAATATAATAACATAACATATATGAAATATAATAACTATATGATCTTGTATATTTTCTCTTGATGCTGCAGTATCGGCTCTATTAATCTTCAATATCTGTAATATCTGCAAGGATCTACAACTTGTACTGTAATCTTCAAGACTCTCTCTCAAGTTGGATCTAGTGGATTAACTGATCCAAGCTTGCTGAGCAAATGATGAAACTGATCAGATGGCAGGATTTTGGTAAATACATTAGCAAGTTGATCATGGATGTGCACATAGGATGTCTGAATCAGTTTAGCTTGATTGTCACAAAATAAGATCTTAGGTGTATGACAGACAAAATCAAGATCTGCAAGTAGATTCTTGAGCCAAATTAATTCATATGAAGCAGATGTCATTACGTGATATTCAGCTTCAACACTTGAACGTGCGACCACCTGTTGTTTTTTGCTCTTCCAAGACACTAAATTTCATAAAGAACATGCTCGACATAGCCTCGGGAATTTGACTAAAAAAGACCTTGTTTGCCAGTTTTTAAGAAAACTAAGTGAGGAGCCTATCCCCGACCCATGAAGGGCGTTTAAGCCGTTCTTTGACAAAAAACCAAGGGAAGATGTGAGCCATAATCATAACTACTTGTACATACTCTTGTTCTGATTAAAAAAACAAAACAAAAGAAAGAGTGACTTCAGCTGGCCTATATATAGGTGGTATGATTGCATTTTCAATTTCTCATATATAAAACCTTCTACTTCCCCTCATTTCTACTCAACCCATAAAGCCACCAAGAATAGAAGAGTATAACAAATAGAGGTATCCTCGGCTCTTACAATAAAAACTACTTGTGTTTTTGGTGGATCCAGTCTTGGGAAAGAAAAAGAGTTTTTAGAATCAGCAAATCATCTTGGTCGGGTGCTAACAGAGAGAAAGATTCATTTAGTGTATGGGGGAGGCAACCTTGGTTAATGGGGAGTGTGTCAACAGCTGTATTTTTAGGAGGTCGTCAAGTTTTGGGTATCATTCCCAAAGCTTTAGCCAAAGTGGATATCATCGGAAAAACAGTTGTAGAGGAACTACAGGTCTCCACAGTGTCTAAACGTATGAATGCAATGTTTGATCATGCTAACATCTTTATTGCCTTACCAGGTGGTCTGGGCATATTAGAAGAGAAATTTTATATTTCCACTTAGGCCAAATTGAACATTCATCATAAACCTATAGGTTTGTTAAATGTTAATGGTTTTTATGATAATTTGTTATCTTTTCTTGATCATGCCGTGGAACAGAATTTTCTAACATCTTTGGCACGACAAATCATAATCTCTGCTGCTACTGCTGAACAACTGATTGATCAATTATACTCTTTCATCCCTGTAATTGATTCCTTCATGAGTCGAATAGATTGGTCAAACAAGGAAAGCTGTAAAAAACTTAGATTGGATTTGAGCCTTAGTTTGTAAAAACTTGTGTCTTTTGGTTTTTTTATAGCATAATATTTTTTTGTTTTGTTATCTCTTATATTTGTTTAGGTGTGTTTCAGGATTGCTAATAGTCGTTGCTTCAGGTGATGTCTTCTATACTCTACCTTTTTACCTTAGAACATTGAGGATAATGTCTCATTTTGGTTGGGGAGAGGATAGTAGTCATAAGTTAAAACAAAACTAACTTTTTGTTGTTATTAAAACCATTTGACAGAACCGTTATTAGGATGGCAGAGTAAAGGAGAATTTTATTGACTCTTGAAACGCATCTTAGTAAATATTTTCCAATGGTTATTTGCAATATTCATAACAAGGTCTATCATACACTTCTCATGAAATATTCAAGTTTACAAACTCTTGTATTGCTATCAATTGATTCTGCTCATATACTTAGTTAATAAGTATTTATAAACCATCATTTTCACACAAACTTTAACATATGATTGTGGGTTGTATATTGGATTATTCCATTGTTTATATTCTTTTGTCAAAGGTAACAACTAAGAAAAGGGATAGTATAAAAAAAGAAAAATAAAATAAAAAAATAAAAACGTAGATAAGTTTGGTTTCGTAGCCTCCCTAACCTAAGCAATTAAGCTCGAAGGGGTGTTTTAACACCTAATACCCTAAAGTCAACTGACTTGGGAGCTATTGGCCCAGTTCTTATTACATGGGTTAAGGAAAAAAGCTTAAGGGAATTAAACATTGCACTATCTACGTATCAGTATCTGCAACCCAAGTTACTAAGCTCGTAGGGGTGTCTCAACACCTAATGCCCTAAGACCAACTGGTCTGGGAGTTATTAGCCTAAAGCTCGTTACATGGGTTAAAGATGCATTGTGTTTTAAGTTATATGTATAAATAATAAAAAAGAAAAAGAAAAAAAAGATAATAATCCTAACCAAGAAAGTTAACCTTAGAAAAACATTAGAATGAAATTGTGTTTTCATCCAAGCAAAGCCCCATAACTATGTGTTGATATATTGAGCACAAAAGGAAGGTCTATTAATATCTTGGTACAGAGGTATGGAGCAGACATATACATCCAATGAGAGTTTGTTTATTTAAATAGATCAATGTAAGTTAAATGATGAATGTCTTGTTTTTGGATTTTGTAAATTGTTTTTCTATTTTAACGCTTTAATTACTAGAGACCAGTAATAAGCTGGTTGAGGGGGTGTGATTAATACTTAAAAATGCATTTTTATCAAGGTTTTATATCATCATATTGCACTCAAAGTATCATTAAATTCCCTAACTTAAGTATGTTTTATAATAATAAGTCTGATAATATAAGATATCTTTAATTTATGAAAAATGCTCATTTCAAATGCAAGCATGTTTCACAATTCAAATGATTGATTGATTTGTTTAACTATTGAAATTGAGAAGACAAAGAGAGGGCTAAGCTTGGAGAAGAGATGATGGTTCAATTCAAGCTGGAACACCATTCTATTATTGGATCATAATTGGAGCTGTAAAACATGGATTTAGGTCTAGTTTATATGGATGGAAAGCTAAGACATGGGCCTAAAACTTTCATGAAGAGTCCAAGATTCCAAACAGCCATTTTCAAGTTCAAATGGTAGCAACAAAGAAGACGTTGGAATTTGTCCTGCAGCCCAGACACTGCTCAATGTTCAGCCCATATCTAGAGTTCTAGAAGTCCAAATGAGCTCATTCTTGTTGTTGTTACTCAATTTTGGACCCCACGTGCTGGAGATGGTGAATACTCATTTTGAACAGGAGTGTAGGAGTTTAGCTCATGTTCGCTAGAAGATTGACAAAAGCGAAAGAGAAAGAAATTTTTTTTTGAACCCTGTTTGAGCTGTTTTCTGCTCTTTTTTATCCTTCCCCTTTACTACCAAAATCATCAGGTTTTCTTAGGTTGATCAGGAGTCTTCATAATGCTAAATTCGTTCCTTTTTATCTGGTCTTTAAGGTTGAATAAACCCCTTAGAATTTGCACTAAAAAAATGGTTCTGCTGCTGTCGCACTTTTTTTGTTCCAACTTAGGCTCTGATTCTGACTTGGTTTCGTACGATATCTGACAATCCTAGGTATATTTTGTCACTCATGACATGTTGAAAAATTGACGTACACCTTTATTAGGTCCTAGGGATCATTGTTCTTAGGGCAGCTTCTCAGTCAGATTTGGATGCTCAGCATTGTCAGATGAAGAATCTTTTTGACCAACTAGATTACTGCCAGATTCTATTCTCTAAAACGATTTTATCTCACTTCGACTCCTTCATCAAAGTTGTAGTCCTAGACGCTTAGATGATTTTGGGCTTTTGAATCGCTTGATTTCAATATCAGAAGCTCAAGGTATTCCTTTTTGAATATCTAACGTAAAGGCAGAGAATTCTGCCGCGAGAAGGATATTGACACGAGTCTGCACTAAAAAAAACTCTATTTTTGGCCTAGTTTTTATGATTTTGTTCTTTGTTCATACTTTCAGTCATATCAGGATTCTCGACATTCGTCAGTTTTTTAAATTAGACCCGGAGATCCTTTTTTACCAACTAGATTACTGCCAGTTTCTGTTCTGTAAAAAGATTTTATCTCACTTCGACTCCTTCATCAAAGTTGTAGTCCTAGATGCGTAGATGAATTTGAGCTTTTGAATCACTTGATTTTGATATCAGAGGCTCAAGATGTCCCGTTTGAATATCTAACGTAAAGGCAGAGAATTCTGCCGCGAGAAGGATATTGACCCGAGTCTACACTAAAAAAACTCTATTTTTGGCCTAGTTTTTATGATTTTTGTTCTTAGTTCATACTCTCAGTCATTTCAGGATTCTTGGCATTCGTCAGTTTTTGAGTTAGACTTGGAGATCACTTTTGACCAACCAAATTACTGCTAGATTTTGTTATGTAAAAAGATTTTATTTCACTTCGACTCCTTCATCAAAGTTGTAGTCCTAGACGCGTAGATGAATTTGGGCTTTTAAATCACTTGATTTAGATATCAAAAGCTCAAGATATTCTCATTTGAATATCTAATGTGAAGGCATAAAATTTTGCCGCGGGAATGATATAACCCAAGTTCGCGGGACTGATTCAAAGAATTTTTTTGGACCAAAGACTGAATCGAAAAGTGTTAAAATGAGGGATTGAATTGAAGAAGGATATTGAAAGCTAGAGAGGGGGGCTGGATCATCATAAATGACAGGATTTTTACCACACCGAATAAGGAAAATAAGACTTTGCAGCTACACCCTCCATTTGATTTCTTTCCTTTTTCTCTACTGTTTTTCTTTCTCATCACTGCTGATTTTTGGAGCTGAAGACCATGTTTTTGTTGCCTCATTTCAAAGGGTGCAGCTGGCCCAATGGAAGGAAAGAAAAGAGCCACACCATCCTCTAAAACTAGAAAGAAATTAGACGTATAGCACCAACACAAAATCAGAATATTGCAGTTTCCTTTTTCTTTTTTTTTACTGCAAATTAGTAGGGATTTGCATCCTAGGATTAATGCATTGAATCCTTCCTAAATAGAGACATATTTAGACTATATATAAGCCCTTCTAATGACCTAACGGGGGAGGAAAAAGGGAGAGAAAAAGAGCATAAAAAGAGGAGAAAAACACAAGAGAGGCAGAGAGTAAAAAAAACATAGTAAATAGAGGGGGTTATTTTCTTGCATTCTGGTGTTCTTGTGAGGAAAGAGGAGAGAAAAAAGACAAGACGGAGAGGGAGATTTGCTGCTAAACCTTGACAGCAACGTTCGCTTGGTTTTCCATTTCATCTTCTGCAGAAAAACATTGAGACCTGCAGGTATAAGTCTTAACTTTCTCCTCCTTTGCTGCCTTTAAATATGTTGTGTTGACATTTTAAAAACCTGTTTTCTCCTTGCTTTGCACATTCGTTTTCAATTTTAGACTACAATGAACGCTTGCCTTTTGTTGTTCCTGACGTTTTAAAAACCTGTTTTCTTTTTTCTTCTTTTCTTTCTTTCGCTGGTTCATAAGGAACCGTGGGAGGGGGGGCTGTTGTTTCTTCATCATCAACTCCCTTTTCTGTTCGTTTTTTTTTCCTGCTTCTTGAGAGTTTAGACAGCCATGGTTTTGTTTTTCCTATATACATGAATAAAGCATGCTTTCCTAGTTTTCTATTTTGTTTCTCTCTGTTGGCATTGTGAAATGAATAAGGCATTTCGTTTTTAAGGTGAGGAAATAATGGGGTTGTGAGGCACGGACATAGGGGTTTGATTTCAAAATTTCAGTTTTAAAACTGTGGCTCCCTCATGCATACGGGTTTATTCCTTTCCAGCTACAAAATTTTAAGTTGATTTGGCGTTGAAGGGTTTTTGTTACGAATTGTTTCAAGCTTCTTGTAATTCTTATAATATGTATGATGGCTTGCTACTTTCCATTGTGATGTTTACGTCTAATTGTGATGTTTGCATTTCGACAAAAATATTAAAAAATATTTTCTTGTGTGTTGCATACGGCCAATACCCTAACATGTTTTGAACACTCTTTTTTTATACAAAAAAATATTGGAAGTTTTGAAAATGTGTTTTCGCATGGATTTCTTAAACACAACAAAAATTATTTTCTTGCATTTCTAGATTTTACAACATGTTTGTAAAACTCCAAAGGGTATTGACCAATATTCCAAAAAATATAAAAATCTTATTTTGAGGGGAATTCATCTATTATTCACCGCTAATGTTTGGATAAAGAAATCCTTAAAGGACGAATATCCAAAATATTACTGGGAATAATTTGTTATTATTCACTGTTAATATTTGGATAAAGAAACCCGGAGTGGTAAATATCCAAAATAATTTTCTAGGAATAATAAATCCGCACACATCCTTGAAAGAAGCCTTGATTATAATCGAGGACATTTCAATTTTTTTTACTCCACGGTTTACGAGCCGTGAGAGTATAAAACACTAAGACAAAGAAAAATAAGTTTTTAAAGCACCCTAGATTTCTAAATTTTTGTCCCTCCTCCTTGCGATTTACTAGTCGCAAACTCTTGAAAAACTAAGGGGAAAATGAGCTTTTAAAGCACATGGAACTTCCTTGGATTTCTATCTTAATAAATTTAGTTTGAATCAAACCTAAAAAAACTAATGGGATTAGAAAACACAAACACTATAGCAATTATAAAGCAAACCAAACACCAAGCAGCTTACCTTAGGTAGGGCGTACTAGGGGTGCTAATACCTTTCCTTTACGCAACCAGTCCCTTACCTTAGAATCTCTAAAAGACCAGTTAGGGTTCTTAGTGACTAAATACGAGGTGGCGACTCCCTTTTACATAAAAAAACAAAAGAAACAATCCGAAATCAATCGAGGGTCGCCGACAAGGGTGCGACACTTGTTTTCATGGAAAGCTGAGACAATTTCCCAGAACTTTCATGAATACTATCTGTTCAAATTCTTATGGTAGTAATGACTTTTGTTCAGACAAGAAGATAAGAGTTGTCACCAAGTCAAAGAGGTGGCCACCCACTTAACAATTAGTCATCAAATCAATAGTTCTAATAAAAGGAGGCATTTGCCATAAATTTAGGCATCTTGGTTTTCAGATCAAGATCTTGCTCTTGCTCTCTTTCTTTGTATTTTGTAATGTTCAAGTTTTATTTCATGTTATATTAATCTCTTGTTTATGCTTTTCATTTCCTTTCCTTTACTTAGTTAATGTATATCATTATTATGTTTTTTTTTTGTTTATGTTTCTCATCTTCATTATGTTTAGTTAAGTTTATTTTGTCAATCTGAAAAGGGTACACTAATGGTGAAAGAATACGTATAGTATAAACTCAACATGGACTTTAATGTTTGATACTAACATGTTTTGTATTTGTTATCTTACTTACTTTTAATACCTTGCTTGTTAAATTGTTAATCTAGATTTGTGTTATACAACCTGTGGTACAACAAGTACTTGATCCTTTCATAACCAACTGTATGGTATAACCGACACCTATGTTATGAAAGGAACTTGATTTGTTGTTAACATAAACTATCACCATGAATACCTAACCACATTTACAAGTATTGGTATTACTCAAATAAGATAATTATTATAATCATGTTAATAATTTATAATCCAATTGGAACCTCCTTTGTGTGTGGTTTCCAGTTGAGTAATTAAAAGAGTTTATATTATACTTATTTGAAATACCATTAGTAAATCCTTTAACCTTGATATTTGTTTTATCGTTGTTTAATCCTTACATCAATATCACATCTCAAAAGTTCTCTTCAACTCCTTCTCATTTATTGTTTATAATTTTATATAGTTCACCTCCTTGTGGTTCGACCCCGGTCTTGCTGGGTTATTTATTACTTCGACACTCCTGCACTTGGGATAAGACATCAATCTTTTGATCGTGTCAATAATTAAGTCATCTACATATACAAGCACAATCAACTTGTCTGTAGAATTCTGTTGAATAAACAGTGAAGAGTCATCATTCTTCTTGTGAAACCAAGTGTCTGTAAAGCAACACTTAATTTTGCATGTCATGCTCGTGGACTTTGTTTCAATCCATGGATGGATTTGTGAAGTTTGTAGTCCAGGTTAGGAGAGTGACTTTGTGGATGTCCTGGGGGTAGCTTCATGAATACTTCCTCTTCAAGTTCTCCATGCAGGAATGCATTGTGTACATCCATTTGATACAATGACCAGCCTTGATTAACTGCCACAGATAACAAGACACGGACAATAGTCATTTTCGCAACTAAAGGAAAGATTTCCTTGTAGTTGATTTCAAATTTCTGCGAGAACCCTTGAGCTTCAAGCCGGGCTTTATGCCTTTCAATTGTTCCATCTACGTTGAATTTTGTCTTGAAAATCCAGCGGCAACCAACTGCATGTTTACTTGCAGGAAGAGGTATGATGCTCCATGTTTGATTATCAGCAAGTGCACTCAATTCTTTTGTCATAGCCTGCTGCCATACAGCGGGATTGAGCTTCTTGAAATGACTTGGGTTTAAGTGCTTTAGAGATGAAGGTGAGGGAAGCTCGGTGATCTAAGGACAATTTATCATATGACAGAACTTTCGAGACTGGATGCTTGACAATATATGTTACATACTCTTGTAATCTGGGAGAAGGCTGACGTGTTCTGTGCGACATTCTTCTAGGAACTTCATCACCTTGAATAACAAGGGCTTCTATATTGGGCTGAAGAACATCAGGTGCTGGACATGCACCCAAAAGATCTGCAGCAGTGGTGGAAGGAGATTGATCAAGAACGGGCTAAACTCTAATATTTGGAACTTCAGGAACCTGTTGTGGCATAGAACATACATTCTAATCATAATAACTGGAACTAGGCAGCGAAAACAAGTTAAAATCATCCTCTTCTTAAGCTGTGGTAGGGTAATAAGGAATATCTTTAGAAAATCTATTATCTCTTGAAATGTTCATTTTCTTTTATGAGGGATCATAACATTTGTATCCCTTTTTTGTTTGAGAATACCCCAAGAAGATGCATTTAACAGCTCTGGAATCAAGCTTGTCCTGTTTTGATGGGTAAGTGCACAAAACATGAGCATCTAAATACCTTTAAATGTGCCAATTTAGGACTTGTAACCTGCAAAACTTCAAGAGGAGCTTTAAAATCCAACATGCGGCTGGGTAAGCGATTTATGAGATAGACAGCCGTAAGAACACTATATGACCAAAACCCCTTTGGAACATGCATTTGTAACATTATAAGTAGATCATGATTTTTCCGTTCAGAGACTCCATTTTGTTATGATGTACCAACATAACTAGTCTGATGCAATATACCATTAGAATGTAAATAATGTGTCATGTCTTTGGACATGTATTCTTAGCCATTATTTGATTGGAATGTTTTAAGATGACTAGAGAATTGATTTTTAATTAACGTATGAAAATCTTGAAAGCAGGAAAACATATCACTCTTAGCCTTTAACAAATACACCCATGTGACTCTAGAAAAATCATCAATAAAGGTTACAAAATATTTATAACCATTTGAGTGTATAAGTTCAAACACATGAGATACATGTGTAGTAGAATTATTAAATGGAAGTTTAGATGATTTGGAAAAATGGCAGATCTCACATTCAAGAGGTTTCGAGATGGAAACTAAATTTATTTTGCTAAGTACATAATCTGACGGATGTCCTAAACAACAATGCCATAGGAGTGACTCATATGATATTTTGAAACTAATCTAAAGGCTTTTGGGAACGCGATTATGCTAAAAAAAATAGTAGAGACCATGTAGGAAAAAAACCTTAACTAATCGTCTTCTTGGTTAATCGGTCTTGAAATAACCTTATGATGAATGAAAATTACATCACAATTAAAAGTAGAAGTTATCTTACTGATCAAGAGTAATTGAAAAGGAAAAGAAGTAACATATAGAACATCAGACATGATTTCAGAGACAATCTTAATTTTTCCCTTACCCTTCACAGGAGACCCCTTCCTATTTTCTACCGAAACGAAGGCAGGAGAAACAAATCTTTCAAGGTTAGAGAAATTTATCAACTTTTTTGACATATGATCAGTGGCTCCAGAATCAACAATCCAAAGATCATGCATATTATCAAGTTCTAATGCAGTCATAAAAGTAGTTAGAATACCTTGGCTGGTGTTTATGTCTGTCTCTGCTAGAAAATCCGTGAGGTGACTGATCAATGCAGTTGAGTTCTGTTGATGCTGTTTCTGTCCAACAGTTCTAGTGATTCCAGACTGCATCTTCCTATGGTTGTGTTTGTCTTGCAGATAATTTGCAAAATCTTGTATAAAGGTAGTGGGGTTGGCAATGAAGTTATCAGTTGACAGAGTTGAATATATCAAATGTGCTTTATAGTTCATTCTCTTCTGAAGTCCTCTTTGCTCATTAGAAAATCTGGGTTTGAGTTCTGGATGCTGCTGCCAACACCGGTCAGTGAGGTGTCAAATATTATGACAGTAGTTGCACTTCAATTCAGAATGTTTCCCTAGAATGATTTGTCATTACCTGCTTGTTTTGATAAACAAGCATGCTTGGGCATACTAGAACTGGAGTTCTCATTATGAGGTATTGTCTTGACATGATAACTATGGGTAACTGTTGTTCTAGACTGAGTTTCATGATTCATCACCTTCCTGCGGATTTCTTCACGCTGAACCATTGCTTTAACTGACTGCAGAGATGACAGTTCTGGGTTTATTAGGATGTGGCTCTGCAGATCTTCAAAGTCAGAACCAAGGCTTGCCAAGAGTTGGAAAATTTTGTCTTCCTCTATTTTTCTTTGTAAGACAACATCATCATAGGTATGAGGATGATAAATCTCTAGTTCATTATATAGACTTTTCAAATTTCCCAATAGTTGAACAAATGGTCTCTTGTCTTGATGAAGATTTGCAATTTCATAGTGAATATGAAAAATCCATGCTGCATTGTTTTGGTTGCCATACATGTCGCGAATGACATTCCAAAGATCATGTGCAGATTTAGAGTAGCTGAAAATTTCAACCAAATTTCGTTCCATAGAATTAAGCATCCAAGACATCACCAACTGATCTTTGGATAACCATATTTCATATTCGAGAGAGTCCACATCTGGAGACCAAATTGAACCATTAATGAATCCCAATTTTAATTTTCCACCAAGAGTAATAGTGACGGCTCTTAAACAAGGAAGATAATTGAATTCATTTAGTAATACTGAACTCAATCATTGAGCAATATTGGTGTCATTAGTATTATTGTTGAAAAAAGGAGTTACCTTTGAGCTAGAACTTTCTTCCATAGTGACTGTAGAAAATTCTTCCATAAAAGCAGAGACTAATGCTCAATTAATGATAGAAACCTAGCTATGATACCATGTAGAAATTTAAAGAAGTATAATATCTCAATCATAAATTTACTGATGGCAGAGTACAAGTATATATTGGCTATAATCAATTCCTAACATGGCAGCTACTAGATTTGATTTTATCCTTGGTTATGAAGGAAATAAATAATAATTACATGATCATCTAAAATAGAAAATAGACGTAACATATAGGAAATATAATAACATAACATATATGAAATATAATAACTACAAGATCTTGTATATTTTCTCTTGATGTTGTAGTATCTGCTCCATTAATCTCCAGTATCTGTAATATCTGCAAGGATCTACAACTTATAATGTAATCTTCAAGAAAGAGAGGTCCAAATCAAGAAGTAAGAAGACTGTGAAATGCTACAACTATGACAGAAAAGGGCATTTTAAAAGGGATTGTTGGTTTAAAAAGGGCATAAATAACACTACAAAGTTATCAAAACCTCAAAGATGCGTTGCAACCACCTCAAAAGATAGGGAGGTCTTATATTATGAAGCAACAACAATCTCTACAGATAGAAAAGAGCTCATAATGTTTGGTTAATGGATTCAGGAGTAACATGACATATGACTCCTAATCGACATTGGTTTCATACATATGAACCCATATCTGAAGGCTTAGTGTTCATGGGTAATTATCATGCTTTAGAGATTGCTGGCAATGTCACTATCAAGTTGAAGACGTATGATAACTTAATTCGTACTATTTCAGAAGTGTGACATGTGAAAGGCTTATAGAAGAATCTTTTCTCCGTGGGAAAATTTGATAGTCATGTCTATAAGATTCAAACAGACAATGGAATCATGAAAATTATCAAAGGAGCGCTAGTGGTTTTAAAGGCAAGAAAGATAGTTACAAACTTGTTTGTGTTAATGTGAGAAACACATCATGAGACAGAGGTGTCAATCGCATCAGTCAGTCCTACAGAAGAGAAGATGATGATGTGGCATAAAAAACTAGGCCACATGTTAGAGAAAGGTTTGAAAATTCTCTCTGATCAAAAGTTACTCCCTGGACTTACAAAGGTTACTCTACCCTTTTATGAGCATTGTGTTACAAGTAAACAACATAGGTTGAAGTTTGGCACATCAACAACTAAGAGCAAATGTATCTTAAACTTGATTCACTCTGATGTTTGGCAAGCACTGGTTGTATCCATGAGAGGAGCAAGATACTTCGTATCATTTATAGATGACTTCTCCAAGAGATGTTGGGTGTATCCAATTAGAAGTAAGGCAGATGTGCTCGTAGTCTTCAAAACCTTCAAAGCTCTGGTAGAACTTGAATATGAAAGGAAGATCAAGTGTTTGAGGACTGATAATGGAGGAGAATATACCAATGATGAATTTGATAACTTTTGTCAACATGAAGGTATCAAAAGGCAGTTCACAATGACATACATTCCACAACAAAATGGAGTGGCAGAGTGGATGAACAAACCTGTATTAGAAAAAACAAGAGCAATGTTGAAGGCTATAGGTCTAGGAAAGCCATTCAGGGCAGAAGCATTTAATAATGCTTGTTATGTGATAAATCGATCTCTATCAACTGCAATTGAGCTGAAGACACTAATGGAGATGTGGACTGGGAAGCCATGTGATTATTCTCGGTTGCATATATTTGGAAGTGATGTGTACGTGATGTATAATACTCAAGAAGTTAGCAAGCTGGATTCAAAATCTAGAAAATATGTATTCTTAAGATATGCTGATGAAGTGAAGGGGTATCACTTGTGGGATCCTACTGCCCACAAGATAGTCATCAACAAAGATGTCATATTTGCAGAAGATAAAAGACAGATGGAAGAAAATAATAGCATTTTAAAGGAGATTACAACAATCTAGATGGAAAATACCTAGAATCATACTTCTTCTAAAGCTGCATTAGAGCATGAAGAACAAGAATAGATAAAGTCTGAAACTCCCGAAGTTCGATGATCAACTCGCGAAAGAAAACCACCTGCCTGACACTCAGAATATGTTACTGAGAGCAACATTGCATACTGTCTTCTAACAGAGAATGGAGAACCATCAACTTTCTATGAGGCTATAAAAAGCATAGATGTATCTATGTGGATGACAACAATGCAAGAGGAGATTGAAGCTCTACACAAGAATAACTTTTTGGATTTTGTTCCGTTACCACAAGGAAGGATGGCCATTGGCAACAAATGGGTTTACAAGATAAAGTGTGATGACAATGATCAAGTGGAACAATATTGTGCAAGATTGGTGGTGAAAGGATATGCTTAGAAAGAAGAAATAGATTTCAATTAAATATTTTCTCTGATGGTACAACTTACTACAATCAAAGTAGTCTTGCTTATGTGTGCTATATTTTATCTTCACTTAGAGCAGTTAGATGTGAAAATTGCATTTCTTCTTGGAGAACTTGAAGAAGAAATTATATGCTCTAAGCAGAAGGTTTTGCTGAAACAGGCAAGGAGAACTTGGTTTGCAGGTTGAACAAATCTTTATACAGTCTCAAACAAACGCCAAGGTGTTGGTACAAGAGATTCGATTCCTTCATAATTAGCCTTGGGTACAACAAACTTATCTCAGACCATTGTATGTATTACAAGAGGTTTGAAGAAGATTGTCGAACGTGTGTGGCGTCGCGAATATCGTCCACCCTCATGTATATATGTGTATCTATCTCATATCTGGAAAGTATGGGGAGACAAGGAATTATTGTCCTTTGTCAGTGGCAAAGGAAATGGGAGTCACCACCTAGTATTTTGGTTACTAGGAAACCTGACTGGTCTTAGAGATCGGACACGGGGATTGGTTTCGTAAAGGGAAGGTATTAGCACCCTAAATACGCCCTACCTAAGGTATGCTGCATTGTTTTATTGTCTGATATATGCTAAGGTTTCATTGTATTTCTAATTGTTGGTCTGTCTACGGTTTAAGAAAAGTCTTTATCGGTAAGGAGGTCCTTATCTTATCGGGTAAAAACCTAACCGTTCTAATATCTATAAAAGAACTACCTTTTTTTAATATCAGGAATATGTTTTAAGTATAAATTCGTAATCCCAAATACTAAAAGAAAACAAGATGAATTTTTTAGGAATTTTTAAAATATTGGCCAAGTTCTTGAGGCTTTAATAAACTGGTTATTAAAGCCTAAATGCATGTTAAAACATATTTTTTTAAATTTTCTTCATATGAAAATGAGATATGAATTTTTTTAGACTTGGCCGTATCTATAAAAACAAACTCATTTTTTTTAATCTTGCATTTTTGCAATATTTCGATGAAACCGAGTATTTTAATACCAGACTTACATCTGCCCAAAAGCTTTTTTTTAAAAAAAAAACTAGGCTAGACCCGACCCAACCATTTTTGATCTAGGCCAGCATTGTCTGGCCCAATGCATAAGGCAAAAGTTCTCCACTGTTCATTAACTGAATAGTGGAGATGACGAGGGATGAGGGATTGAAGCAGAAGAATAAGATGATGGGAGATGGCTAACCTGGTGGTGGCCTTGGTGGTATTAGAGTTGACAGTGGCATTGTGGTGTTTCTGTGGCGGCGGCTGGGAAGCCTGGTGGCAGCTGCTGTGAAGCATCTACTTCTCAGTGCAAAGACACCAGACCTTGTGTCTTCTCTCCCCCTCATCTGTTTGCTTTTCCCGATTTTTCTTCCTTTCCCTCGGCTATCTCTTTTTCTAGTCTCTATTTTTCCCATCTGCTTTCTACTGTTGCTTTTTTTCAAGGAATGCCTCCATGAATAAGCCCATGCTTTAAACAGTTTTCAAAGGCCCAATCATAACCCATACTCACAAACGTATAACCCTGGTTGGAGAGATTACCCAAATTTTAGTTGGAAGAGTTGTAACAATAATGCACAAATTTCATAGCAACCATTTCAAGCACACTATAATTTTCAAAATTCTCATGGATTTATACCTCCTTATGCTCCCTCTCCTAGAAGAAATCTTGAGGAAACATTGCATGCATTCATTGAAAAGCAGGAGACAATCAATACTCAAAATGCTCAAACCATGGCAGATCTAAAAGATGCTTTTGCAAAATTCACATCTGCTCTCAGTTTTCAAGAGAAAGGTAAGTTTCCATCTCAACCACAGCAAAATCCCAAGGGGCAATACAATGCAAATGCAAGTAGTTCCGGAAGCCAACACATGAATCAAGTCAAATCAATCATCACTCTTCGCAGTGGTGAGGTTATTGAAAAACCCACTCTTAAACCTTGTCAGAAAGATGATGAGTTAAGCTCTGAGGGTAATGAAGGGGTTGAACTTGAACATTGCAAAGAAAAGACTGATTCCCCACCAGTACTTCCATTTCCTCATGCCATGACCAAACAAAGGAAAGTCAATCACAATTCTAAAATCTTTGAAACTTTAAAGCTGGTAAGGATCAATATACCTTTGTTTGATGCTATTAAACATGTACCTTCTTATCCTAAATTTTTGAAAGACTTGTGCACCGTGAAGGGAAAACTGGATGTGAAAAAGAAAGCCTTTTTAGCTGAACAAGTAAGTGCCATTCTTCAAAACAATAATGCTTTGAAATATAAAGATCCTGGTTGTCCTACAATTTCATGCTTTATTAGAGAACATAAAATTAAAAAAGCTTTACTTGATCTTGGAGCTAGTGTGAATCTACTTCCATATTCGGTTTTTCAAAGTCTCAATCTAGGTGAGTTAAAACCAACTTCTGTAACTCTTTTACTTGCTGATAGATATGTAAAAGTGCCTAGAGGAATAATTGAAGATGTGTTAGTATAAGCTGATAAATTCATTTATCCTGTGGATTTTATTGTCTTGGATACACAACCTGTTGAAGCATGTAATTCAATTTCAATTATTGCAGGACGTCCGTTTCTTGCAACTTCTAATGCATTGATTAATTGTATGAATGGACTGATGAAGCTATCATTTGGAAACATAACATTGGAGATGAATATTTTCAACATTTGCAAGCAACCTAGAGATGATAATGAATTACAGGAATTAGATCTTATTGAAGAATTAGTTTATGATCAATTTGAATCTACCTTGAGTAAAACTGAGTTTGATGAATTTGAAGAATTGCAAATGATTTATTCTCAGGAAGAAATCAAGGACAAGAAAGGCATCGATAATGTTGTCGCAGATCATTTGTCAAAATTGACAATAGATTCAACATCTGACATCCCACCAATCAATGATTACATTCCTGACGAATCCTTACTTTCTCTTAGTCCAATGCCATGGTTTGCTAATTTTGTCAATTTTCTTGCTTTAGGATATTTGCTAGCTTATTGGAGTACCCAAGACAAAAGAAAGTTTTTGAACGAAGTGAAGAACTTTTATTGGGATGACCCTTGCTTATTCAAATATTGTCCTGATCAAATATTTCGAAGATGCATTTTTGACAATGAGGTAAGTAGTTTCATTAAATTTTTTTCATTTCGAGCCATGTGGGGGTCATTTTTCATTAAAGAAAACAACTGCAAAAATCTTACAATGTGGATTTTATTAGCTCACCATGTTCAACGACACGCATGCATTCTGCAAAACTTGTGAAAATTGTCAAAAAGTTGATATTGGTCAAAAAGTTTTACCTTATAATTCTCAACTCCATTTATTTCCTGGAATGCTAAGATCAAGATGGAGCGATCCATTTATTGTGAAACATGTGTATCTTTATGGGGCCTTTGATATTGAGAATCCAAAGAATGACAATGTTTTTAAGGTAAATGGACATCGTTTGAAAGTTTACTTTGATAATTTTTTAATTGAAAATGACTCCATTGAATTAGGTGATCCTGTATATAAAGATTGATTATTTTTATTTATTTTTTTTTCTCACATTGTGTTTGTGTTTCTTTTTGGTATGACTCTTGTTTTGCTAGTCTCTCTCACCCCGGTCAATGGCGGATAACGGTACTCCGTGACTCTTAAGTCGATTCTTTCAGTTTCCCATGATAACTGATATCTGTGTATATATTTTTTCAATTTCTTGTTCCTTCTCTTTTCTTTGCATCTCTTTTCCACTTCTCATTTAAAAAAATGGACACCACTCTTGAAAAATTAAGAAAGTATTTTCCCGCTCTGCCTCAGAATGCGATTACAAAAAATTACCATGCTAGGTGTGCAAGATTGAAATTGTTAATGAACCATAGAATTCCCGAAGATATTTGCTGGCTAATTGAAGCAAATGTCCGATTACCAGGTGAGTCCTCCAATTCTTTCATTTCATACATGCCTGGAACATGTAAAAACACTTTTACGAAGAAACATCGTGCAAAACGACTGAAAGTTTGTCACCGATGTGCCAGATGGACTTGTAATGCACAATGTTGTTCTTTAGAAATGGTATCTATAAACCGTGAAGATAAAATACAATTCATTAAGGATGGCCTGAGTGAGGAGTCTTTAGATAATCTTCTAGTAACTCTTGAGACGCATCCTAGTGGAGATGTGCATCATACAATTCATGATTTATGGCCTTATTTTCATAAAGAACATGATCGACTTAGTCTCTCGAATCTGACTAAAAAAGACCTTGTTTGTCAATTTTTAAGAAAACTGGATGTGAAGCTTATCCCCGACCCAAAGAGGACGTTTAAATCGTTTTTGGACGTAAAACCAAGGGAAAATGTGAGCCACAATCACAACTACCTGTACATACACATTTTTTGACCAAAAATAAAGAGAGAGAGAGAGAGAGAGAGACTTCAGTTGTCCTACATATAGGTGGTATGATTGCATTTTTTTTATTTCTCATCTATAAAATATTCTCTTCCTTCCCTTCATTTCTACTCAACCCATACATTCAACAGATATAGAAGTGTGTAGAAATGGTAGGTTCCTCATGTCATAAAATAAGAAATATTTTTGTTTTCGGTGGATCCAGTCCTAAGAAAGAAAAAGAGTTTTTAGAATAAACAAATCATCTTGGTCAGGTACTAGCTGAGAAAAAGATTCATTTAGTGTATGGGGGAGGTAGCCTTGGGGTAATAGGGGTGTGTAAATAACTGTATTTTTAGGAGGCAGTCAAGTTTTGGGGGTCGTCCCCAACACTTTAGCAAAAGAGGACATCATTGGAAAAATAATTAAAGAGGAACTACAGGTCTTGACACTGTCTGATCGAATGAATGCAATATTTGATCATGCTAACACCTTCATTGCCTTACCAGGTGGTCTGGACACATTAGAAGAGATATTTCATATTTTCTCTTGGGCCCACCTGAACATTCACCAGAAACCTATAGGTTTGCTCAATGTTAATGGTTTTTATGATAATTTATTGTCTTTTCTTGATCAAGCTGTGGAACAAAAATTTCTAACATCTTCGGCACGATAAATCATAATTTCCACTACTACTGCTGAACAATTAATTGACCAACTACAATCTTTCATCCCTGTAATTGATCCCTTCACGAGTCGCATAAATTGGTCAACTATGGAAAGCCGTGAAAAGCTTAGATTGGATTTGAGCCTTTGTTTGTGAAACCTTGTGTCTTTTGGTTTTGTTAATAGCATATTATTTTGTTTTGTTATTTATTATATTTGTTTAAGTGTGTTTCAGGTTTGTTAATGTTCGTTGTTTTAGGTGATGTCTTCTATACTCTATCTTTCTACCTTAGGACATTGAGGACAATGTCTCGTTTTAGTTGGGGGGAGGGTAGTAGTTGACATTAAGAAAAAACTAACTTACTAACTGTTTTTGCTATTATTAAAACCATTTGACAAAACTGTTATTAGGATGGCAGAGTAAGGAGGAATTTTATTGACTCTTGAGACGCATCTTAGTAAATATTCTTATCAAAGTCTATCAGAATACTTGAAATATTCAAGTTTACAAACTCTCGCATTGTTATCACTTGATTCTGCTCATATACTCATTTAACAAGTATTCTTAAACCTTCATTTTCACACACACACTTTAACATATGATTCTGGGTTGCACATTGGTTATTACATTATTTATGTTCTTTTGTTAAAGGTAACAACTAAGAGAAAGGGATAGTATATAATTTGCAAAAAAAAAAAAAAACACAAATTGATAATATTGATGATAATAAAAACGTAGATAAGTTTGGTTTCGTAGCCTGCCTAACCTAAGCAATTAAGCCTGAAAGGGTGTTTTAACACCTGCTACCCTAAAGTCAACAGACTTGGGAGCTATTAGCCTAGTGCTTGTTACATGGGTTGAGGAGAAAGCTTAAGGAAATCAAACATTGCACTATCTACATATCGGTATCTGCAACCCGAGTTGCTAAGCTCGAAGGGGTGTCTCAACACCCAATGCCCTAAGACCAACTGCTTTTGGAGTCATTAGCCAAAAGCTCGCTATATGGGTTAAGGATGCATTGTGTTTTAAGTTATATGTATATATATTAAAAAAAGAAGATAATAATCTCAACCCAAGGAAGTTAACTTTAGAAAAACATTGGAACAAAATATTGTTTACTTCCACTAAAAGCCTCATCATCTATGTTTTCATACATTAAGCACATAAAAAGAAGGTATATTAATATCTTGTTTCAACAATATGAAGTAGATATATAAATTTAATGAGAGTTTGTTTATTTAGATAGATTAATTGAAGTTGAATGATGAATGTCTTGCTTTGTGAAACTTGCAAATTGTTTTTCTATTTTAATGCTTTGATTATTAGGGACTAGTAATAAGCTGGTTGGGGGGTGTGATTAATACTTAAAAGTGCATTTTTTTTCAAGGTTTTATATCATCATTTTGCATTTGAAGTATCAATAACTCCTTAACTAGAGCATGTTTTATAATAACATGTCTGATAATATAAGATACCTTTAATTTATGGTAAATGTTCATCTTAAATGCAGGCCTATCATGTAATATGCCACATCGATGGGTGAGGGTTTGGTAGATGGCCTTATTAGTAGTGTTGGTTGCTAACATATTGTATGCGTTTTGGGGTGTCAGGCTTAGAAGTTGGCTCGTGTCACCAGGAACAAAACCGTGAGGGCGGTAAGGCCTAAAGCGGACAATATATGACAGGTTGGGTGTTGTGATGTCGCGGTCGCACAAATTAATTAACCTAGCTTCAAACACAACACACAAGATAGTATAAAGCAAGCAAGGGGTCGATCCCACGAGGAAGATTCAAGTCAGATTTTTATGCTAGATGATATGCAATTTGGGGGGGGGGTTTGGACATTATCTAGGCTAAAGCAAAAGAAAATAGAAAACTATCAAGATAAATTAAATAAAATCAGAAAATTATCAAGAGAACAAACCATGGTCACAAGCACACATCCACCTACAGAAATCAGAACTGATCATGGAAACGAAACATCAATTTATATTCTGAATATTTATCTCTTCTTAACATTGGTTAGTTAACAGATCCGCCGTATAACTAACCCTAACCATCAAACAACCACAGTATCCGTACTAGTAATTTAATTAAATGGAAGCCTTAAGAACTAGATAAGTTGATTAATCAAGAAAACATAACTGTCTATAGTCTATGTTTGATTTGATTGAATGTTCTCCCTAAGATTAATAATGTAGATCCACCATAATTATTAAACTCAGTTGCTTCACAAGTTCATAAACCACAACTCCAGTTTTGATATCAAACTTAGCAATAGATTGTCTACAATAATAACTTAGAGTCCGCTCTAGCAATTAAAATAAACAATCATAGGAAAAATAAGCATAGGAGAACAAACATATTCATC
>Ga0325402_1000645_pt1 | contig 25441 bp, 9 predicted proteins | sample PopdelMetagenome_22_FD_207212 | JGI IMG/M metagenome (GOLD analysis project Ga0325402, IMG submission 207212) | Populus deltoides microbial communities from Bellville, Georgia, United States - Xylem-PdKOR-R3 | ecosystem: Host-associated > Plants > Phyllosphere > Stem > Wood/Secondary xylem...
TTTCTTCTTTATCACATTTGAACCTAACTAAATAACATGAAAGTAGAGAGCCTTTTTTCTTTAGTGCATTTACTTTGTAAGATATGGTATGATTAATGCATGCATGGTCGTCACATAGCTTAATTATTACTTCGTTTCCAGTTAATATTATGGTGCCAAAGTTTGGAGAGTACTCGATCCCTCTTTGAATACAATTCTAGCAATTTGGTGTTGGTATCAATGAGAGAGTTGAGTAGGGTTTGACCTATAAAAGTATACGAATTAGGATATTGAGGGATGACAATAATTAATTGCTGCAAATAATTAGTAGTTCCTTAATTTGAATCAAGCTTACAGCCGATTGGTTGAATTGTATAATCTAACCTGTTTGAATTAAGGATTAATTTACTATTAAGAATTATGTAAGAATTGGTGAGCGTTTAATCCCCAGCCGTCGCGGGGACAAAACAATCAATTCATTAGTTAATAAAGGAAAGTTTCAATGCCCTCCCATTTATAATTATCAATTGATCAAAATTAAGCAATTTCCTAAGGATAAGCTTCCGGCTGCCGGCCGCCAAGGCCCCAATATTCTTGCTTGGAGGGATGATATTCTCACCTCAACATGATGGGTATACTTTCAAACCGATCGAATACATTAATATTTCATGAATTCTTACTTTTCGAGTCAGGTTGGTTTCAGGTAAAAACTAAAAAGATAAAACTAGGTTTCAAACAAATATGAATACTGCTTTATCCGATTCATAACCGGTCTAAATTTTATTCACTAATATACCATACTAACATCTCCTGGGGAAATGATACCTAAATACACATATCTAAATATCTAAGGTAGCATTTGATTACTGTAATGAAATAAAGAGATGTAGACAGATAATGAGAGATAAAAACATGTTTCATAAAAAAACAAAAACAACAACATAAAAATAAATATGTCAATAGGATAATACACGAGGGAGTTTATGTACGTACTTCTAAAACATAAAATATAGAAAAGACATGTTTTCAGAAACAATATATATTATTTTTATTTTTGAAGTATCCCTATAAAAAACTATTAATTCCACAATTGTCTTACATTTTTTTAAATAAATTACCTTAGTAGTTTTGAGTTAAAAACCAACAACTATCTTATTCTCTCCATAAGTCTTTTAGAATAGGTCACTCTTTTTCCTTCTTATAACAAAAAAAGATAAAATGCAAGGCAAATTCATTGTGTTCCTAAACAAAAATCATTATTCATCAAAATAGTATAATTATTATTTTACTTTTCATAAAAAAACCAATGGGTTTACTATTAGAGGTAATTTGGTCTTTCTGCATGGTCCATTGGTCATTGTCAGCTTGATCGGGGACATGTCTGTATTTTTTACCTTTTTAAGCATACTAGAATGACTAAGATACCCTTAAAAGAAAAAAAATTTAAAATAGTCTCAAATGGTCTTTTCAACTATTCACTTTTTAAAGCATGATAAACTCACTAAATTATACATAAAAGCAAAATTTCTTTAACTAACGTATAAGCGTTTTTTTGTATTTTCATCATGATTTTTTTTTATTATAATGAAGTTGAATGCTGACAATTTAGTCTTTTAAAAATTATAAAATATTATTTTAAAAGACTAAAATTGAAATGATGGCTAATGTCTGAAACACGTCTGTGCTATTCTGACGACATTATATTTTTTAAAAGACTAAACTTGAAATGATGCCAATGTGTGGAACGCGTCCATGCTATTCAAGCAGCATGTAAGAAGGCTTTCAACAACCAAACAATGGTTTCCAACGCAACATTCAAATCGTCTTGGCGGCCTTTGCATCTCTGGCAATATATGTTGTGCAAGGACCTTCGGTTTGACACTGACGACTTTTTTTTTCTTTTCTCTCTCCTCCTCGATTTCTGCTCCCTAACCTCTAAATTACCAAAACAACCCTTTAATTTCTTACCTTCAGATTCAGTCCATGTTCTTTTGATTACTATTTTTAATTCAAAATGATTTATAATTTTTTTTTCAATTTCATCTTTCAACTTTAAATTGGTTGAAAACTGAACTTCTTAGTTGAACTTGGGCCTAGAATATCATGGGTTGTGGGTTTGGAAAATTAATCTAGGTTTACGAGATTTTCCCGAGTTTGCTTGATTATTTTTCCTTTTATTTATGCTCATGTTTTTTTTTTCCAGTTTGATCCTTCAACATTTATTTATCTCTTAAAATTCAAATTTAGTTCTTTTATAAATCTTCAGTTTAGTTCTAGATTTAATCCAACCGAGAAGAGAATACGAGAAGGAAAAGAAAGATAAAAATTTGTCCAATCAGGTTAACTCATTATGGTCGTATCCATTACCAGGTCATAAAATTTACTTGTTAACTTGAGTCAATATATGTATTCTCATCTTTTCTTTTCATTTCTAAGATTGTTTTTACGATTTAATCTTTTGACAATTCGACATTTCACATTTAAGCTAGAGTTAGGTAGAGGTTAAAACAATGATGGCATGAATTTTTTTAAAAAGTAGATCAACATTTGAACATGGCGACCAATTTGCTCTTAGCTTGCGAGGTCGAACAAGTCACGCCAACTTTAAATCAATAAAATACAAAACAAGTGTATGTTGATGTAGGGATTCAAATATAAGTAAGCTTGTTTACATAGTAAAATTATCATGTGCGGCATGCATGAGAATCAATTTTTTTTTAATTAAGGATTTTATTATATATATTTAAAAGGATATTTTTGTCAATTAATTTTAAAACTATCTAATGTTTTCCTTGGGATCGTTGATTTCAATGAAAATAATGGTGAAAAAAATATGTTAGGTAATAAGAACAAACTAAAGATTATTATTGATTGTTTTTTTTATAGAAGGGTATAATTGAAAAATGATATAATTTGTAAGGTTATATTGATAGGTTTCCCTTGTCTTTTTTTTTCCCCTAAGAAAAAATGAAATTTCTTATTTTGAAGAGAGAAAATCATTGATAAAATTTAAGGAGAGAGAAAACTCTTGGTGTCTGGATTCTGGCCATCAAATACTTTGATTTTGATGTCTATGAATTCATCTTTGAGAGAAACTCAATGGAAGTGATTTCCATCTTCATTGATGCTTGGAGTAATAGATCGAAGTTGAAGAAGTCTTTTTTATTTGATTTGATATTGTGTTTATATGATGATTAGAACATGTTTTGTTGTTTAAAATGGTGCTATAAAGGTTCAAGGGTTTTTTCATATTTTTTTGGTGTAAAATGGTTGGAATATGGGTTTTTGGGTCCAAAAACTTGGATCCCATCAAAAAAGATGACATATGACGATTCGTCAACCAATACATGCAACGCAATGTCCACAAAATTAAGAATTAAAAAGAAAAAAACATGCATCTAGGCCTTGGTTTCTAGACCCCGGCTCATTTGTATTTGCATGTGGGTCAAGCGTGCATATTCAACCCATTCACGTCTTGCATTGAATTTTGTTCTGTTTTAGCACTTTATAATTAAATTCTTTTTAAATAAATATCCATTTGTGCCATTTTTTCCAATAATGTCAGTGTCCTTCATGGTAATATTAACAATTGCTTTCTAAATGAACCTAATATGCATATTGTTCTTAATACAGATAAAATATTTGTTTCTTTAATTTTTACTATAAATATTTTTCTATAATTTTCAAAAGTTTAATATAGTTATATTTTTAATAAATTTATTTCAAAATTATTAATTTATTATTGTTTATTAAAACTGAATTTTAAGATATGATAAGTTTTTGTTTAAAAACAAAACTTCCAATAAAAACATTATATATATAAAAAAACACATTAATAAGGGGAAAAAGATTTTGATGAGATACCATTTTTATACTTATTTGCAATCATTTAAAGATTTTTGGACATTTCTTTTAATCACTTATAGTTTCTATGCAATTAACGACATAGTTATATAAATATATATTTTTGGCTAAAAGAAATTACATTAAGAAAGAAAAAGATAATTTATAATAACAATTAAAATATTTTCTACATAATTTGAATTATTATAAATCCATTTTTATTTTTATATAATTAAATAAAGGAAAATCTTAAAGAGCACCTCAATTTGGAAAATCAAATATCTTTATGTGTATTTATCTTTTAGCTTCCTAGTTTACTCTTTGATTAGTGTTAATAATTTATTTTATTATTTATTCGGTTTATATAATTTTCATTTTATTTTATTAAACACACATATTGACTATCCAATTCTTAATTAAAATTTATCATGATGCAAGAAAACACTTTCACAATTCTTGCATATTTTTTTTTTACATTGAAACTTAACTTGGAATCCTACCAGCTGCATAGTAGTTAGCTATTCTCTGCTAAATTTTTGCTTTTGGTAGTCTTGTAAGAGTACACATCAAAATAAAACTCCTAATATTAGGGAAAAGGAAAATCTAGTCCCTCACCAATTCAATTCATTAATATGACATCTACCACCACCTCCACCTTCTTCCACATCAAATATTAATTAATTTCTAGGAATACAACCATTCTTTACACTTAAAATACTCATTTTCCACCCCGACCTCTCCCTTCTAATGAAAATTAAAAGAAACTAAAACTCCTCGGACAAACATTGTAGCTCAAGATCCATGAACACTAGAATAGTATAATGGTAATTTTACCCTTCCACCCAAAAAACTTAACAATGCTTTCAAGAGTATTGAAGTCTTTTCACATGGTCTATTCGTTATTTCTAAATTAATCAAGGAAAAATAAATATTTTTCCATAGTAATTGCATAATAAAATGATCAAAACACTATTGAAAGCAAAAAAAATTAAACTTGATTGAAGGGGTACTTTTTTGTATTTTCAAAATGGTGTTTTCATTATTATAATTAAGTTGAGGGGTAATTTAGTATTTGATCAAATATAAAAATAATAAACAATTAAAATGCATAGTAAAGTGACCAAAATACCCTAAAAAAACTTAAAGCTACAGGAGGAGAGAGTTGTTCTGGTCTTTTCGTAATTATCAAGTTAGCTCATGTACAATTTTATATTTGACTAAATAAAGAAAACAAAGAGGTGGATGCATGGGAGGTGCCCATGCCCTTCAGGCCGTGCATGCAATGCCTCCTAGTGTTCAAAAACACGTTTTTGCCATGTTGTTGGAAGCGTTGTCATGTCCTCTTCCTATTAGCACGACACGTATCTTTGGTAGTGGTCTAATTTGTCACTGATGAGCTTTATTTTTTTTCTTTTCTATTTCCCTCCTGAAAGTTATCGATTGGACCTTTTTTTTATTAGTATTTCAACTTCAATCCTAATTCTTTTGATTTCTAATATTTAGTCTTGGCCTTTTTGTAGAAGTTTTATTTATTTTCAATTTCATCCTTCAATCCCACTTATTTATCAAATATTATATGCTCCAATTTGGTCCTTATTCTTTGATTTCTAATTTTTTTTTCTTGGCCCTTTTGTAAAAGTTTTATTGATTTTTAATTTTACCATGGAATTTTAATTGGTGGTATTATGTTTTTCAATTTCTTCCTCATTGTTTTGATTTCTAATTTTTTTTCTAAGCCTTTTTGTAAAAGTTATTATTCTTTTCAATTTCACCCTTCAAACAAAATATTTTTTTTATTTTTTATGTCAATTTTAATCCTCATTCTTCTGATCTTGTTTTTATCCTTTTGCTAAATTGATTTCTCTTTTCAATTTCACCCTTCAATCAAATAAAAAATTAATTTTGTTTTTCACTTTGATCCTCATTCTTTTAATTGCTATTTTTTAAATCCTTTTATATAATTAAAATTATTTTTTTAATTTCATCATTCAATATTTGATTGATTGCGAATTGAATTTCATGTTTTTTCCATATTAGGTACTTTGAGTTTAATGACGCAGGTTACAAGTTTGAAAAATTATTATATTTTTATATTTTGAAAAATAAGAGTTTATTTTTTATCAGATTATTCGAATCTCATGAAGTGGACCACATATTTGACAGGATATTCTGAGTTAGCTCAGCCCTCATTGATGAGATTGCAAGTTCTTATGTTAAATTGGGTTGACTAGAACCAATTTTTTATGTCCCTTTTTAAACCATCTTGTTCTTTAATATTTAATAAGATATGGATCGATTTACTGTCATTTCCTATTTCTTTTTATGTAATTGAATTAAAATCAGTTTATTCAACCTAGTCGGGTCACCTATTTTTTTTTAAAAAAAAAACAGGCTTGCTGATTGGTAGTTAAAAGTGCATTCTCATTCAGGCTTTATATCATCATATTGCACTTAAAGTATTATTAAATTCCCTAACTTAAGCATGTTTTATAATAACAAGTCTGATAATATAAAGTAGCTTTAATTAATGGTAAATACTTATTTTAAATGTAGGCATATTTCACAATTCAAAGGATTGATTGATGTGAGTAATTATTGAAAGTGAAAGGACAAAGAAAGGGCTATGTTTGGAAAAGAGATGCTGGTTCAATTCAAACTATAACACTATTCAATCATTGGGTCATATCTGGAGCTGTAGATCTTGGATTTCAGTCTGGTTTATATGGATAGAAAGCTAAGACATAGGCCTAAAACATTCATGAAGAGTTCAAGACTCAATTCAGCCGTTTTGGAGTCCAAATCTTAGCATTAAAAGAGAAATCTGAATCTGTCCTACAGCCCAGACACTGTTCAGTGTTCAGTCCATATCTCAAGTTCTAGAAGTCCAAATGAGCTATTCTTATTTTGGTGGAAAGCTGATACAGTTTCCTACAACTTAAATGAAGACCACTTCGCCAAATTCGGATTGTGAAAATGTCATTTCATCCAGAAAACAAATCCATACCTAAACCACCAAGTCCACTAAGTCATTAGTTGGCCACTAATTCAATAGTTAACTACCAAATGAATAGTTTTTTTTGGCCTATAAAAGGAGGCATTTTACATACATTTAGGCATCTTAGTTTTCAGATCATGATCATTTTCTTGCTTGCTTTCTCTCTTTATAATGTTCAAATTTTATTTCATGTATTATTTTCATTAATCTCTTGTTTATGCCTTTTATTTTCTTTACTACTCTTAGTTAACTTATATCATAATTATGTTCTTATCTTGTTTATTTTTGTTCTTCTTCTCCATTATGTTTAGCTAAGTTAATTATATCAAGGTGAAAAAGTTTCACTAATGGTGTTAGAATATGTATAATATAAACTCGACATGGATTTCAATGTTTATATCCAAGAAAGTTTGTTATTAATATGTCTTATCTTTTTATCTTACTAATTCTTAATACCTTGCTTGTTAAATGGTTAATCTAGATTTGTGTTGAATAACACTTGGTACATCAAATGCTTGATCCTTCATATTCTTCGGCCGACATCATTGTTATGAGAGGAACTTTATTTGTTATTAACATAAGTTAGCATCATGAATTCCTGACAATATATAAAAGTATGGTGTTGCTAAAATAAGATAATTAATATGATCATGTTAAAAATTTATAATGAACTATTAAGGATAAATCATTCGATTGGAACCTTCTTTGTGTGTGGTTTCCAATTGCGTAATAAAAAGAGTTTATTATACTATACTTATTTCTAATACCATTAGTGGACCCTCTAACCTTGACATCTGTTTTTATTATTGTTTAATCCTCATATTAATCTCACATCTTAAAGATCTATTTAACTCTTTATTATATATATATATATATATATATATATATATATATATATTTGACCTCCCTGTGGTTCGACCCCGGTCTTGCCGGATTATTTATTACTTTGACACTCCTGCACTTGGGATAAGGCATCAACTCTTTGATCGTGTCACTTGCAATAGATGAACTTTATTTTTTACGCAAGAGAAAATAATTGTCTAGCATTGTGGTGAAGCGTGGGCATTAAGGCTAGTGAATACTATTTAGAAACATACTTTGATTTTCTTAAAGCAAATAAAACCCTCATGTTCTCTCTCTCAAATGTGAAAACCTAAAGCTAAAAATGTTGAAGTTGTTATTTGTAAAAAAAAAAAGGATTAATTAAACTAGTAAGTAAGGATTTTTTAGTTTAAGAAAACAAAAACTACTCTAAATTAGAGAAAATTAGAGAACATGCAAGTTTAGATTATAAGCTTGTAAACATAAATATCATGAAAAACATTTTCCAAGACAAATATAATAAAATTCTAGTTTGCATACTAAGCATATATTCAAACTCACAATTGATTTCAAATCAAAGTCTGCATAATAATAATAATAATAATAATAATAATAATAATAATAATAATAATATCTATGTTTAAACTAAAAATAAATAAGAATACTTAGTTATTGAAGCACTTTAAAATAATAAAATTTTATTTTTTTATTGTTAATGATGAATTATTTTTCAATGAGGCTTTATTGCCTCTCATTTAGTGCAATCAGGATGTTTGCAATAAACCTTTCATGATCCCAACAATACCACATTGTTTAGATGCATTTATAAACAAGGTTTATGAACTAAAGTTAATTGACTCATTTATATCTCTCAACAAAGTGAAACTAATCTTTAAATTTGGAAGGAAAACCAATGATTAAAATAAGATGAAAAACAGTCTAAATAAGGTTATGAATAATGTAAAATCTAGAAAAAAATCTTGCTAAAAATTCTTCCTTCACCCCCACTTTTACAGTGGATTTTGAAAGCTATAAAAATTATAAAATAATTAATTCCGGTAATAACTAGAATTAAAGGCTTCACTATAGAATGAAAAATTCAAATTGTTAGCCTTTTTTATTTCACATTACATAGGATTATCTTCAAGGCTTTGAAGAAAGGTTCACTTCGGCTTAGATTTCGATTCTAGGTCTTTCTTTTAAACCTCTTTTCACTATTATTATCTTTTATTAATCCCCATAAATCTTGAATTAAACTTGAACTTCTTTTCCATAAATTTAATTTTTTTTAGATTAAAAAATTGTTCCTGTTTGCAGAAAATGCTTTTAAAAGATAATGTTCAAGTTCTAACATTCATGCGTTGTACTGAACAAAATATGAGTTGGAAAAAATAATTCTTCATGGGCTAAAGAATTATAAAACCAAGCCCAGGATTATATAGGTTAGCAAAAAATATTTTTTTTATGGTCTAAACAATTAATTTACAATAAATCTAAACCGATGCCCAAAACTTGAGCATAGGCAAACTGGATTTGGGTGTGTAGGTTTAAGCCAAAGCTACTTTACTAACGATCTATTTCCTCTAAAATCTTTGGTTCTCTTTGGACCCAATATTAACTCTTCACCTTCTTTGGTTCTCTTTGAAATTACAACAATGTTGGTTTCACCAAAACATGCCAACCAAGAATTCTATAAGATCAATTTTCTATTCCCTTACAATTTATTTAAATAATATTAATATTTCATGTTAAAGAGTATTAGAGATTAAATTCCAACAAATTTTTAACCTCAAAAGTGAGTGAACTCCATTTTTAATTTAGTCTTAAGTGTGCCAATTAATCATGTTATTAAACAAATTTTTTTAACAATCCCCCATATAAATGGAAATTGTGAAATTGTTTGACTAGTTTGAAAATGACTTGAAGAGTTTTTTAAAGATATTGATTTAGTAGATCACTACATCCGGATAGATAGCTTTTAGCTTTTAACTTTTCAGATGTATTTTGTTAAATAGTGAACGCGATGTCTTAAATTGTTCAACCTTTTATGTAAACCAAGATAATAGTATTCACATAGTTCTCTACTTAGGTATTTCCTTTTACTCTCATTGTTGTGTTTATTTTGGCATTGAACAACTCTTAAATTCATTAGTACATAAGAGAATTCAACCTTTTTTTTTAATTCTCAAAGAAACAACATGTCTCCCTCATATAGATGATAATTTATTAAGAGTATTTTGCTATATGGCATGCTGTTGCAGGCAACCAAAAATAAAACTTATATGCTTTAACGAATTATGTAGTAGTGCGAGTAGGGATCCTTCCTACGGAGACTATCTAGCCTAATATTGTGCTACAAGAACAAAGACAAGGGAATTTGGGTATATCAAAAACAAATAAAAGAAAAATAACTAAGAAACAACTCAAATTCAAATATTGAAATCAATCAAAAAAACAAACCTTGATCTAAGTCAACATCCACCATTAGGTCTTTTATAACTGATCATTAATGTATATATATCAATTCACATTTTGAATATTCATCATTAGAACTATTTTTTCATCTCTTCTCAATTGTAGTCAATTAAAAAACAAGCAATTTAATTAACCCTAACCACTAAACAACTTAAGATAAGAGCTTAAATTTAATCTAGTAGGAGCCTTAAAAATTAGAGAGATTGATGAAGCTAAACAACACAAGCACAAAGCGCTTGGATTTAACTTAGTCAAAAACTCTTCCTAAGATTTACTATTTTCTAACACAAAAAATTATTAAATCTTAGTTGCTTTAGTGATTAAATAGATCAAATAATTACGAATTTGATATCTAACATGATAATACATTGCAACAAATAATAAACTAAAGGCTTCCTACTAATTAAATGATACAATCTTGAAAAATTGGCACTAAATAACATTCAATAATCAAAGTATAAAGTAAACAATGAAAAATAATAATTAGATATCATAGTTTTATTGGTTACATGATTTTTGGTATGATGCACACACTTATGCTAAAAAAAAGAGTCTAGATAGATGACTTTGAGTTGTGAAATAATTTTAGACCTCCCTAAATCACTGAGAATAATTGAGAGAGATATCTAAAGTTCTTGATGTTAGAGGGTTTTAGAAAGCCACTACAAAATGAGTTCACAAATAAAAACAAGGAGACTTGCGATTTCATTAGCAAGTATATCAGTGGGTCATTTCCTTTTATTAACCATATAACGTGCTTAGTAAGAGCTTGTTTTATTTCTAAGTATTTTTTCTTGAAATGGTAGTGATTATTTATGATAGTGTTTAACTAATGATTTATTTTATAGGCTACATAGCTTGTGAGCAAGCTAACTCCGTTGGAGTTATATATGGAAACACACATGCAAAGGAGGGATAGACAGAAAACAATGCAACAATTTATAGACAACCAAGTTGGGAAATTTATTGAAGTAAACTTTGAAATATTTTGTATATTATTTTTGATATTTTTTACTTTTTTCTGTAGGAACAATATAACACCACCATGCATGCCAAATATAGAGAGGACTTTTCAACCTCTTCAGAATACAATCTGGAGTTGTGGTTAGAGGTTGTATCAACTAGTGGACCTAATAAAAATCAGGTTAATGATATTTGTATGAATACGACTTAAGATATAAATTCATGTTGCAGTGTCTCAACTATAGGCACCCCACAATTCAGCCCGAGGCAACCATCACTAGTTGTTCAAGAATTGATTAAAAATCTAATGGCCAAAACAGAGATGCGATATAAAGAATGAAGTAGGAAGCAATGGGAGGAGATAATGACATACTTGTCTAGTCATTATCCTTCCCCTTATGAACCTTTATGATATTCTCCTCTCGCTCTACCTCCACCTTAACATTTAGTTTCAAAATTTTTTTTTTATTTATATAGACATTTGTTATTGATTTTCACTGTTAAATTAATAATATAAAATATACTCTTCAATTTAATTTAGTTGTTTAATTGACCATTTAATGTCAAATTATTTGATCCAAATATGCATGTTTTAGAAAAACAAATTACTAAAATACTAGAGAAATCCTCGACATACATAAAAATTCTTTTGGTGATTATGTCACTAAAATAAGCCTAATTTTCTCGAATAATTACAGAGAGTTACAAACTGTTTTGACATAGACCGATGGATTCACCAACAAAACTTGTATGTCGGTGATTATGTCAATCAATTCATTGGTGATATACGATCTATTATCTATGGTTTGTCCATCGGAGCCCCATCAATAATATTTACTGATGGATAGGCCAACAAAAAAATGATCGGTGCTTATTTTTATCTCTAATACAAATATTCTATTGGTTTTTCTATCGGTATTTAAATCACCAATGAAATTATTGACATATCTAAAATCCCTAACAAGACACTCACCGATGACACGTTTCCATTGGTAAATCCGTTAGTGATTTTTATACTGATGGAAATACAACTTTTACACCAACAAATTTTTTTGTCAGTGTAAATTAATTTTTTAGTTGTATGTTTAACATGTATCAAAGCACATGATAAGATTTTTCAAGACTAGTTATGTATGAGAAAACCATACATAATAGCATAGGCACAAGTAAAAACTAAACAAAAAAAAAATGCTAAAAATAAAGCCTTAAGTTTATAATTCTTAAAAATATATATTAGGATTAATTAAACTAGTGATCAAGGATTTATTAGTTTAACAAGACAAAAACCATTCTAAGCAAATTAGATGTCAAAGATAAGATTAGAGAAAATACAAGTTTAGACTATAAGCTTCTAAACATGTATATCATGGAAAATATGCTTTCAACACAAATATAATGATAGAATTCTAGCATGTATATTAAGCATATATTCAAACTTGCAATTGATTTCAAATCAAAGTCCTAACATGCATACTAAGAATATAAAATATCTATGTTTATTAAAAATAAAGAAGGATACTTACTTGTTGAAACACTTTAAAATAATAAAGCTTTCATTATCATCAGGGATAAATCATTTGTTTATACAACTTTATCGCCTCTCACTTAGTGCAACTAGGATGTTTTCAATAAGTATCTCAAGATTCCAACAACACCACCTAGTTTGATTCACTTCTAAACAAAGTCTATGAAACAAAGTTAATGGATTTAATTATCTCTTAACAAAGTGATCCTAAGATCTAGATTTGAGAGAAAAAAACAAAGTTTAAAATTAGAAGAAAACACTAAAAATGTGATGAGGAATAATGTGTAAAATCTAGAAAAAAAAAAGAAAAAAAAACCTTGTTAAAAAATAAGTCTCTCAAGATCCCAACACCACCACCTTCTTTATATGCATTTCTAAACAAGGTATATGAACCAAAGTTGATGGATTTAATTATCTCTCAACAAAGGAAACATAATCTTTAGATTCAAGAGAAAAAAAAAAGCTTAAATTGAGAAGAAAAACACTAAAAATATGGTGAGAAAAAGTGTGTAAAATCTGGAAAAAAAAACCTTTTGTTAGCTACTATAGATCCTTAATTAAACCTAAACATTTTGGTCATAAATCTATTTTTTTAGCTAGAAAAACCCGTTTAGGTTTGTCAAAAATGCTTCTAGAAGAGAATGTTCAAGTTTTAACATTCATTAATTGAATTGATCAAAACATGGATTAGAAAAAATAATTCTTCATAGGTTAAAAAAATTATAAACTCAAATCTGAGCCAGAAAAATAATCTTTTGTAGCCTAAAAAATTAATTCCAAAATTAGTTTCCACTACTATCACCTTTTATTAACCACTATAAATTTTGAATTAAAGTTGAATATTTTAGCCATAAATATGATTTTTTTTAGCTAAAACAATTGTTTAGGTTTGCATAAAATGCTTTTAAAAGAGATTATTTATGTTCTAACATTTACAGATTGGACTGGACAAAACATAAGTTAGAAAAAATAATTATTTATGGGTCATAGAATTATAAACCTAAGCCCAAAAACTAATCTTTTACGGCTCAAAAAATTAATTATAATAAGTTGAATCCCATGTCCAGTTTCAGCTTGAAACACGAGTCGAGTATACATTTAAATTCAAGCCTCACTACTTAGGACCTCTTCATTGTAAAAGCTTGGATTCCCTGTGGGTCCATCATTAGCTTCATCTTTTCACTAAATAAGCCACAAGAAAAACTTATTTCTTTGTAATGTGATATAGAATTTTTAGAAAGTTTTGAGCATCATCAAAACACGTGAATCACTAGTTATTTGATATTAATTTGACATTCACCCACACTTTTAATTTAATATCAAATACGCTCATTAATCTTATTCTTAAATAATTTTTTTTTAATAGAAGTATCATTTTATCAGCCACCAAATATAACAAACAAAGAATTTTCACTTTTTTCATAAATAAAAGCAAAAATCATCCAGCTATAACTCAATCGCTCCAGTCAGAACAAGAACAGAGAAAAATGTAGGATATTTTTTAGCAAAGAGTTAGGATTTGTTGTAGGTTTTTCCATTTTTTTTTTAAAAAAAAAAATTGGCCGCATTTCTATTTTTCTCTAGAAGGATATAACAGGAAAAGGGTTTGATGGCCAAGGGGCGTAACGTGATGGCAAAGGGTTTGAGATCTATACAGCAGGTCTCGAGTTCGAGTCAGGGCATGCACCTCTTGTAAGAGCCTGGGACAGCCGGGGTTTTACTCCCTCACCTGGGCCCACAAAGTGCGCTTTCCGAAGGGTGAGGTTTCCTCAAATCAAAAGAAAAAAGATATAACAGGAAAAACTCACAATCAACTAATTTATTCACTTTCCTTAACCTATCTTTATTTGATTGTCTTAAGAGATATCATCAATATATTAAATTAAAGAGAGATTGCTTTCTTCTTTGGATAAAAATATCACATTTATATGTCATCTCTCTTTAATTCCTATCAGCTTAATTATATATTCCTACTCATTTCTCCTTCATTCTTTTCACGAATAGTGATGGACCAAATCAATGAAGTGTACGAAACATTAGATTTATTAAATTTTCTAACGAGGAATATATATGGAATCAAAGTCTAAGTTAGTTTTAATTAGAGAAGTTGTAAAATTAAATAGATATAAAATCAAGTAAAGAAAACAAAAATATTTCGGTGAAAAAGAAAAAAAAAACAAATGGTTGTAATTAATGAAATAAATTTCTTGTACTATATTTATAAAAGCTGAATTCAATTTTTCAATCTTCCAATTGATTAGCCTCTAAATCTGGAGAGACATCATAAAGAGATCAGCAGAGCAATTGAAGTCTAGGATTCCTTTGCTGTACACACATTGCAGCGAAAGCATTCAAACGCCATAACAGATCCATGCCGTAACTCAACTAAACTCCACCAAGAACATCAAATGCATTCCATTAAGAATATTCAATTCTCAAGAATGTATTGCATAATGTTTTTTTCTTCTTTTTTATTTTATTTTTAGAACAAGAAAAATAAATGTTTGGTTTTTTTTTTATATAATGGAGTATTTAATTTTGTAAGATGAAAATCAGAAGACATTTTAGGCAATTTGCATAAAAAGTACAAATAATAGGCAAATTAACACAGCAGCAAAAAACTTTGGAAAAAAAAACATATTTTTAAATGTTACGATTCAAAACTGTGATATTTAATTAATGTAACGGTTCTAAAACTTGAAATCAATTAACCATCATAGTTCAGAAACGCAACACAAATTACATGTCACAGTTCTTAACCGCGATCGATTTCAATTAAATTCCATTACCTAAATTCTATGAAAATCTAGCAGCAAAATTCCCCTGCATCTAAATCTGTTCTTATGAGATTTATTATTAATTTAGTTTGCTAATTTTACATTTAATTTAGTTAGTTGTTAATCTTACATTAACAAAGGTGTGTGTGTGTCTATATATATATATATATATATATATATATATATATATATATATATATATCAAGAGACTCTCTGAAAAATTTCAGTTCAATTTAAAAATCGGATTGAGAACCCTATTTTTAATTTAGTGTAAACTGTTCAACTTTGTTTCATAAAAAATCCAGATTTCCTTGTTCATTCCTCACATAAATCACATCAATTATTCTTAATAATCTCTTGGAATAATTTTATTACATAAAAATATATTTATTTTACATCTTTCTCTTTTTATTTCTTTATCTAGTTTATTGTTGTTTCACGAAAATGCTATTGATTTGTAACCGGTGCTTGCACCTTCACTCCTATCTTTTTGTTGTACTATCCTTTATTAATGTTTATTATTTATCACCATATCAATTTATTAGAATGATTTCTCTCATTTTTCTTATTCTTTTATCCATAAAAAACAATTATTTTTTTTACTAACATTAAGAATTTTAAACTAAACCTCATAATCTTTATTTTGACTTCAACAATATCTTTATATTTATTCATTGAGGTTATAATCTTCATTTCACATCACATTAATTATTCTTTCCATCATTTATTCATTTCTTTTAAATTCAAAGCTTTTCAGATTATGAGATTGAAATAACTCGATAAAAAATTAAAAAGAATTATAATATTTTTTTAAAAAAATAAATGTGTTAGTTTCTTAATCCCGTGACATGAGGTCATTACACCTGAAGCACCCTATTTGAAAAAACTATGAAGTCTAGTTTCCAATCAATCAAATATTAAAGGATGAAATTGAAAAAATAATTTTAATTAGACAAAAGATTTAAAACAAATAGCAATGAAAGGAATGGGCATCAAAATTAAAATACAAAATAAATTTTATATTTGATTGAAAGGTAAAATTGAAAAGAAAAATCAATTTAGCAAAAGAACAAAAAAAAATAAAAAGAATGAGGATCAGAATTGACATGAATAATAAAAACAAGTTTTTGATTGAAGGATGAAATTGAAAAGAGTAATAACTTTTACAAAAGGGACAAGAAAAAAATAGAAAATAATTACCAAATTAGAAAATATAATACTATCAATTTGGATTGAAGGGTCAAATTAAAAACCAATAATTTTTTTACAAAATAGCCAAGAAAAAAATAGAAATAAAAATAAAAAAAGACCAAATTGAAAATATAATAATTGGTAAATTGAGATGAAAGGTTGAAATTGAAAACAAATAAGACTTCTATAAATGGGCTAAAAACAAAAATGAGAAATTAAAACAATAAGGACTGAAGTTGAAATACCAACAATAAAGAGGGTCAAGCTGTAATTTTTAGTGGAGGAAAGAGAAAAGAAAAAAAAGATCCATCGGTAACAAATCTGACCACCAACACCGACACGCGCCACTCCGTTTAGAAGAGGACACGATGAAAGGACATTTTTAAATGCCTCCCACCTTCCTCTTTGTGTCGTTCACATGCCTATCCTTTTTTATATTTAGAAAAATATTGAATTGCCCCTGAGCTGACATGGTAATAATAAAAAAACCAAATGTGAAAAGATGAAAAAGCCCCTTGACTCTAGTTTTAAATTTTTTTCTTATAAGGACATTTTAGTTGAATCATTATGTTGTTTAATTATTTATTGTTTTTTTTATATTTGGTCACATACTAAATTTTCCCTTAGCTAATAACTAGTGTTAAATTCTTTACTTGGAGGGACAAAATCATCATTATATTGTTCTAATGAAAAATACAAATAAGTCTAGAGTTATTGTGTTTTTCCAAGGCCAATTATTTTCTTTTAATAATCTATATATAATCAAACTAGTGTATTTATATCAAATTACTTTTTTAACTTTTCTAAATTTCAAATCCTAAATAAATAACATAACACATTCATTTACTGTCTAATGTAATAAACTACTTCATTCTTTAAGTACCCTCACTATATTTTTATTATTTATTATTTTAATGATAAGGATATTCTAGTTTAGCTTACATACATTACTAAAACAACTAAAACATTTGGTGTTTGTCATGGAAAGTGAAACTCCTGATTTTTTTTAATTAAAGTCTCTCTTTAACCTAATTGAATGAAATTAGCCTTGAAATTATGATAGGCATCTAAAAAAAAATAATAATATAATAAAAGATAGAGATAATATATGCCTAATCCTAATTTTTGTAATTTTCATTTTCATCCTAAAGTTTATTTTTGTGATTTTTTAGCCCCGGATGAGAGAGACTAATGCAATTCGAGCAACCAAAATGGTTAGGTTTTGTGTTGAAATAATCCCTTTGACAAAAAGTGTTTTACGATGTGGTTTTTGATCTTTCTCTTATTGAAAAAAGTAGATCGAGGCTTGGAATGATTTGTGGTTTTAGTTTGATTTTTTATTTTTTAACCGACTTTTTTGCTACTTTAAGAGCACAAATAAGTGTATTGGGGTTTGTTAGGTGTTTCTAAGGTGTTTTGCATGTGAAAATTTATTGAAAAATAGATTGATTCATAAAAAAGAAAAAACAAGATCAATTTTTGCCAAGTTTCCAATCACTTTGGCTTTCAAAAACTAGGCAAGCAGACAATGGTTGTTTGTCGCACAAATGATGTGTTGTCCATTTAAAAATAAAAAATAAAAGGTCGCCCCCTTAATAAAAAAAGTAAATAAAACAAGGCTAAACGTTGGGTTTGGCCTAATGCTAGGGGCAGGCGCTGGGCCTTCCCCTTTTGTCTCTTTTTTTGTTTTGGTTTTTTTCTATAAAAAAAACATTTACCATTTTGATTTACTTACTCTTAAATTTTTATATGGTTTTTAAATAATATTATAAGTTTTTATTTGAATTTTAATAACATTTTCAATTATTATGCATATGATATGAAAATAATAATCCTAACAATAAATTATTCATGAAAATTGGATTCAAATAATTTTTCTTGTCCCTAAAATTTTCAAATAGATTTTGAACATGATTTTATCATATTTATATTTTTTTTTATTTTTTAATTGCACATAAAATATAAACATAGTATTTTGATATATTTTTTTTAACTTGTCGTTCTAATAGTCATAATATATATATATATATATATATATATATATATATATATATATTTTAACAAAAAAAAATTATCATATTTAAAAACTTTGTGTTCACTACGAAGAAAAATAAAAAATACATTAATAATAATATCAAATAACTTCTCGAAAACCTTGATATTTGTTTTACATTCCCAAGAGTTTGTCGTTTAATACCAAGTACTTTACCGATCGGTAATTGATACCAAACTGGTGTACATTCACATACCTACAAGAGACAGGTGAGGATGCCACTACCTATCACCTGACAGAAGCAGCTATAGCCGAACGGGAGCTAACTAACCATGGTGAACTAAAGAAATGGCAAGTTAGATTTGGAGATTAGAGGGCGTCTCAATAAAATATTTTACGAGATAATCTTTATATTTATTTCATTTATTAAAAAATTCTTTTAGCTTGTGAAATAATTCTGTATAAAACATGAATAATGGCAATAATGCACTCGAAATATCAATCAAGAATTTGAACCACCAAAACCTCTGTCACCGTCACGGTCACCATCACGACGAGCTTCAGTTTTTGCTCGCTGGCTGTTTCCACGAGAAGGTTTCTCTTAAAGTTTTCAAGTACACGGGAATAGAAGGTTGGAAGAATAATTAATAACCAAACTGTTCACGATAATGATCGATAAGCCAGGCGGCAGCGATGAACTCTGCATGAAGCATTAAAAGAAATCTGGCAATCTTTCATGAGAAACAGCATTTGATTTTGGATAGAGGCTATCTAGCTAGGGTTTTGAAATTAATCGCACCATATATCGCATGTACTGTTTTACTCAATTGACTGCCAACCACTGCTGTAATTGCATCAGTTGAGATTTCTGGAGGTTCATGGGGTGGGTGGAGTGATAATTTATGTTTGTTGTGTAAACGACACTCAAACAGAAGCCTCCCTTGCACATGGCAGGCAAACACGCCCTACATGTCGGTTTGCCACGTCCAAACCCTAGAAGTACTATCATAGAGATTACTTGGATTTTGTTCAGAAATATACGACAAGCTTCAAAATATAATAAGTTATTAATTGGATTCAAATCACATCCGGAATTGATAGCTGTTTTGATATAATAAAAATGGAAACTTGACAAAAAGTTCTAATCCAAACACCCCGCAATCCAATATTTAAATTAAAAGAAAAAAAAAAAAGGTGTCAATTAAAACCTTCGATAATTATGTACGGAATTCAGTAATTATTAAGAGAAAGAAAGCCGAAAGATGATTGTCTTAACTAGACGTACAGGAATTCAATATTGCAAATAGCTCCTACGACCACACAAGGTTATGAGATTGGGCTGTGTATGAGCACTTGGAACTTTCTTTGGTCCCTTGCACTACCACATTTCACCTGAGAATAGTGGTCTTAACTTTTAAGGCCATCACACCTGGCTTAATAAAGTTTTTTTTTTTTTTATAAAATATTTTGATTTTTTTTTATGTTTTTAGATTATTTTAATGTGTTGATGTTAAAAAAAAATTAAAAATTATTTTAATATTTTTCTAAGTAAAAAAATACTTCAAACCATCACCATTACTATATTCTGTGTTAAGTCATTTAACTCAAAGCTGCGGTTCACTTTGAACCTGAAGGCTTGCTTTGTTTTTTGGTGAAAATATTAGAAATCTATCACGATGGCTTGGAGTTTCACAATGGAGATGGTTACCCTTGACCTCAATTCCTAAAATAAAAAAGCTTTTTTTTTATTTTTATATTAGCGTGTTACAATCAAGGTTCTTAATTAAGGTTGTCAATTCCCTTTTAATTGATATTTTAATTTTTTAATTGGAACAATATATGTTGATTTTAGAGCATTTCTTTTTATCGTTTCATATATATATAATTCACCTTTTATAATTACATTTCAAACTCAAAGATAAATTAACTTGAAATTATACAATTTAAATTTTAAATAAAATATCAAGTATCTAAATATAATTTTAAAATTTAAATACTCTTGTTTAGTAAATTATTAGTACATGTTGCGAGTCAAATTAATTTTTTGACATTAAAAAAAACATTAAGACATAACTAACATTTTCTAGTAAAAAAAAATTTAAACCTAATGTAACAAGTAGTTGAGCTAAAAAAAAAAAAAGAAGAGAGGCTAGCTAGCTAGGCTAACACACAATGGCTTTCTCTGATAAGGGCTCGCTTCTTTAACGATCCGAACAACCTAACGACGCGCTTTCTCCAAACCACAAGTGACTTAGGTAGTGTTTGGCATTCCTACGTGCTCCTCCACCCCCCCCCCCCCCCTACTTTTTAATCCAAAAAGTGCCTTTGAATGTTGTCGTGATGCTTTGGTTACCAAGGTCAGATATATAGATGAATTCAGTCAGCGAAAGTCCCTCAAACTTGATCAATATCAACAACATGTCGTGATACTTTGTTGATTTTGTCAGAAAAGTAGGCTTGGAGGGTTCATTGATTAGTACGCCTCTGGTGCTGGTAAGGTCGGGATCGTGGTCGTCCATCTCCGGTTTGCCAGACAATAAGATCTATGAGATTTACCGGACAGCTGCCTTAGTTTGGCTATTCCTTTCTATTGAAAAAGAGGTAGGAAACAACAAAGTATGAAATTTCCGATCTCACAATCACTCAGCTGGTCAGATGTTTGTTTGTCTCTAAGGTTAAATTCAATGGGCACTTTATAATATTCATTCCTGTTCAATGAAGTTTTTGAAATTTGAATCTTAAAAAGATTAAACATGCTGCCTTCAAATTTTCTCTTCTGACAAAAGTAACTTTCAGCCACCTCTAAATCAACTTTCTTTGGAGCATAATAAATGGAAAATGATCCAATACACAATGGAGTATGCAAGCCCAACAAATAGTATTGATGCCCAACCCACGTAATTGCAGTTGTGAGAGATATGCAAAAATTATATCTACCCACCTCTTTCACTAAGATTTCAATCAATGAATAAATTGAGATTGGTTGCAGAATATTATAGATTTCATCCAAAATGGTGAAGACTAGGGTACAGGCTTTATAAATCCACTTAATATTAACATACGAAAATGTGGATAATGACTGTATTATATGAGTCAGATAAAATAACAGGGATCATCTCCTAGTAAAGTTAAATTGCCGGGATAGAAATACCAGGTTTGTCTAAAGCACATACCAAACATATCAATGTTAAAAGTGTGTGGTCCATGTTTAGTCCTCCAATATTGGTTGCTGTTCAAACTCCATTTAGATGTTCAGGCAAAGGGATTGCAGTGCTGTTGAGAATGTAATTTTCACTCCTACACTGCTGCAACTGTTCTCGGAGACTCTGGACAAGCTCATTAAGTTTCTGAATGTTCTTTTCTTGAGAAAGGATTATCTGCAGCAAAGTCGACAGGCACAAGATTAATGTTTATAACATATTGCTCAAAAATCTTGATTGACCGAACACAATATCTAACAAAATGATGAAATCTCTTAACAACTTAAACAATCTAGTCAGCTAGATCATGAAAAATTTATACTGAACAATGAAAGGTGATTGACATTCAAAGGGAAAACAACGCTAGACTAATTTACTTTTTGAGATAGCATAGATTGTTCAAGTTGCTAGTCAGCAATCCAACACTTCGACCATACACATAAAATAAGAAAGGTGATTGACAATCAAAGGGAAAACAATGCTAGACTAATTTACTTTTTGAGATAGCATAGACTGTTCAAGTTGCTAGTCAGCAATCCAACACTTCAACCATGCACATAAAATAAGAAAACTTTTGCAAGAACTTTCATATGAAACTATCATGAAAATCAAGTACATACTAAATCATTGATTTGAGAACATAGGTAAGGGGGGGAATACCTCATGAAGAATGTGGAATGTTTTCTGACTAGACTATAGGACATCTTTGTAATGTAAAATGATGCGAACGTTGAAGCTAGATATTGGTAATGAGGAATACTACAGAAAACTAACATCTCAGACCATATCATTTGTGAATTACCAACTGCATTTTTCGAGATTTAAGCATTTAACATGATAAGCATCCACTGTCACCAATCAACCCATAAGAATCTCTTCCGCAAGAGAACAAGCTTGACTCAAGGGGAATTTGACCTTTATGGTGTCAATTAAATGCCTTTTACTTAAATAGTTTATATCCATCCCTCATCCGCTCACCAATTCAACCTGAAAGGGGGGCCGAAGAAAATAAAATTTGATCACAAAGTGTATTAATAGCTGGTTCTTATTTGGCGATACAGAAAATAGAATGCATTGAACACAGTGTGAAAACAGAAAATTGTTTTAAAGAAATGCTAAGAAAATAAATGAAAAGAAAGGCCAGGAGGAAACTGCATAACCTTCCAGGTTGGAAAAAGCAAGGTAAAAATCAATCATCTTCATTAAATGGCTCAATCAGGACAACAACAACCTAAGGCACACCAAGGCTGGTGCATCAAAGACAAAAGGCTATGACCAGAGAAGTGATGGTCAAACTACGAAGAAGCTGATTTTTTGAACTGAAGTAACTGAGAGTCAGTTCTAAAAGGTAGGGAGGGAGGGGTAACTGTTTAGATAACTATAATTGCTCTAGATGAGGATTGGAGCAAGAACATCATGGGCATGTAGCGGAACAGAATATGAGCAACAACAACAATAACTGATTGGATGAAAACAAAAACCCCAATTAAAATAAGAAAAATCTTGAAGAGAGGTGCACACTGTCTATAACATAAAAATGAAATATATTAACAATCCAAACACTCTAGTCAGACAAGATAACGAAAATGTAACCTGAACAATCAAAGAAAATAAACAATTAAAGCTAAAAAAAGGTTCAGGATAAGATGCTTTCGAGACAGTATACTCTTTGAACACAACAAACACAGAAAAGATAGGTTTGCACACAGGAAGTTAGCAAGCAATCCAACATTGGAGCTTGCACAAAACAACAACGCTTGTGCCAGACCTTAGGAGAATATTTAGTATACTGAACAGATACTAAATCAATAAAGTATCAGTAAGGAAAATGACCCAAAGAACGAGAAATATTTTCTGAATTGACTACAGAATCGTACTTGGAAAGTAAAATGTTGTGCATTGAAAATTGGGTAAACTCTTGTCATGGAATACTCAGGCTATAAAATTTAAAAGCTTTTTTTGCCCAAGGTTGAAAGCATCCAATATATCCGGGTATCAGAAAGTATTGATTTTGTAAATATCTGAAGTAACTTAGATAGGATTCACTCAAGGTACAGGATGCTGGGGCTACCAACATCTAAGAGAAAATTCCATCTTATCAAACTACTAATTTGAAAAACTGTACTTGCTTTCAATGAGGATTGGAGCAATGATATCACTAATGATGGTAAGGCCATCCAGAGGAACAGAACAAAAACAACAATAACAATGACTGATTGAAGATCGACAAAACTCCAATTAAAATCAGCAAAACATTGATATATCTGGAATCCCAGCCTGTGTAGGAGTTGATCCATGTTGAAACCTAGTTGACATTCACAGCCCAAGAGAAGAAATGGATGCATAAGCAAATGTTACTGTGGGATTATATTGATTTAGCAGGGAGGTAACCGTGCAGACTATCAGAAATGGAAGAAGACAGAATCAACAGAGGCAAAACTAGAAAAGATGACTGCCTCTTGTTACCTGCGTGACATATACCTGTTTGGTATTGCGTTTGAAACTGTGTTTCAAAAGTGCGTATGGCTTGAAAAACATCAAATTGATGATCTTTTTTTTTTGATTTCCGATGGTTTTAATGTGTTGATGTCAAAAATATAAAAACAAATCAGGAAAAAAATTATTTTGATGTATTTTGAAGTAAAAATACTTTTAAAAAACATCACGCACCACCATACCAAACACAAAAAGATGCTACTGGCTACGATACAAAGCCAGCACATCTTCAGCAGAAACAAATTTGGCCTCTTGAAATGTTTTTATAAGCCCAACTTTGCCATTACTTTTAGCCATTTTGATTTTAGTTTGACGTGAATCAATGCTCAAATTATTGATTGTGACAATGATTGCATAAGCACGAAATTTTGTAAGTCAAGGCGATACAAAGTCCCTAAGAAAGCATGCAATCAATCTTTTTATAACAGTAATTGCTATATAACACTTAGCTAGCCCAGCAAGGTTCAATTACCAAAATGGTATGTTTATATACGAAACATTTTGCGCTCTAGAAGAGCGGTGAATTATGCCAATCCAAAAAGGGAACTCAGTTTACCAACAATTGGGTTTGAAGGAAAAGAAAAGCAAGAGATTCTGTTTGACACTCTTCCAATTACCAGAACGCAACAAAGCACAAGAAATTATCTTCAGCACTGATTCTAATACATTCAGGTGAAAGAACCAAAAAGAAAAAGAAAGCCCAATTTGTTTTCCCACCTCTTCCTCTCCCTAACACTGCACCAAGGATAATCATCAATCATATCGCATTATTATGTTTCCCCAGCTTACAAATTTGAAATTCCAACACTGATCCAGACTTTCCAAAAACACAAAAAACAATGAAACTCTCCCATATTCTTCGATGGAACCCACTTGACCAAATCCTTGTATAAATGCACGGAACAAAATCTTCAATTCCCACGTTAAGAAAAACAACCTGGGTCTTTCCCTTTTTACCTTTTCTGGTTTCATAAACATATAAAACACTACAAAGAAAGCACCAAATGTAATTCAGAAAAGAAAAGGAATAAAAAAACTAACCTTTTCTTTGACAACTTCTTCTCGATTCGAACTAAGTTGTTGTTGTTGGTCTCTCTGGGAAATGTTTGGACTTGCTTCAATTTCATTACCAAATTGTTGTTTCCACTCTAACTGAGACGTGAACACAATTAACAATAGCAA
>Ga0325402_1000646_pt1 | contig 25439 bp, 15 predicted proteins | sample PopdelMetagenome_22_FD_207212 | JGI IMG/M metagenome (GOLD analysis project Ga0325402, IMG submission 207212) | Populus deltoides microbial communities from Bellville, Georgia, United States - Xylem-PdKOR-R3 | ecosystem: Host-associated > Plants > Phyllosphere > Stem > Wood/Secondary xylem...
CAAATCAAATCAAATCAAATCTCAAGTGTTGAGTACAGAAACAATCACAAAAAGGAAATATCTTGGTGCCAACCTCTTCATTTTGCATGAAAGAAGTTGAAATTTCGTGGTAGAAAAGGAAGAGCAGAGGGAGCTAATTGGGAATATAAAACAAATAGGCAATGATGATCAAGTTAAAGCAGATGAAGGGTAACCGTTGATTGTTCTTTGGTGCCCTTAGACACTGCCACATGGGATGAATAAAAGCCACTAATTTGGATTTTTATAAGGGAGACGTGGACGGAAGAGATGGGTTAAGGGGTACGTGGAGGATGGATCTGGGTGTTTGGGCCCAAGTGTGGAAATCTAGAAGTTATTACGTGGCGTCTCGTCGTGCTTAAAGCAGTAAAAGTCAGGCTTTGATGTGTTTGGATCTGACAAGGAAGATGTTTGACTTGGAAATGAAAAGGATTCTTAAGACACGTGTTTAATGATGCTGAGTCGCGTGTCCGATGAGAGCTGCTTTGGCCATCTTTTGTGTCGGGTGTTAAATTCGAGTTTTTATTTTAAAATTAGCACTTTTATTTTTTATTTTATTCTTTTTCCAAACTCAAAAATATTATTGACAGTAACACGTTTGGTAAAAAACGCGCGTATCAAAGTTGGAGAGTGCAACTTGAAAAAGAAGCATGCCGATGGGTTGAAGAAGCTTCAAGAGAGAGAAAAGAAATAATGATTTTTATTTTCTTTAAAATAGTTTGATGGATGATGAATAAAACAAAAAAGAAATTATTAGAGAATAATATAGGATATATTTTAAAATCTCATCTAATAATTTAAGTTATTGGATTGAGATAATTTTTTAATATAATATCAGAATTTTAATGATCAAATAATCATCAGTATGGATATATAAATCTGCGCAAGTTATATACTAATAAGTAATGTAAGCATGTGTAATTTTCAATTTCAAAAAGTTTTCACTTGAATATTTATGTTAGAGAATAATATAAATTATATCTTAAGATATTATTTAATAACTTAAATTATTGGATTGAGATAATTTTTTTACAAAGTGATTATATTTATATTACATATTTAATTTTTTTTTATTGAGTATTAAAAATATTTAATCCATTTTACTTCTAGTCAAGTCAAGTGATGTAGAAATGGAGTGAATGCAAAGTATAGATTACAGTATAAATATTAAAGTAGAATACAAAATGATTATATTTTCCTTTTAGAACAAACAAATAATTTCAAGAACAAAATGGATGTAAGAACATCTGAGTAAAACTACTTTGGTGTAAAACACTGAAATTTAAAATCATCTCCTAGTAAAATTCTAAATGGATGGATGATGAGTATTCAACATGACGCGGAGTTTGATTTATCATCTATGCTACACTTAGCATATTTTTAATAGAGCATTAAAATAAAAAAAAAACTTAGTTCACTTCAATATTTCAAATTTATCTAATTAAATCTCAAGTTTCCCATTACATAACTTCTTTATTTATGTAATTTTTTAAATGAGATTTCAATAAATAAAATTTATTAAATTCATCCAGAAGAATGTCAATTGTTTTAAAAAATATTTAATTTCTATTGATGTATAAACTAAGGCGAGATTATTGTAATAATAATAATTTAATAAAATAGTGTTTGGTATTATAATAATAATTTTTTTAAAAATATTTTTCATTTAAAAATATTATTATTTTTTAAATATTAATACATCAAAATTATTATTGTTGTTGTAACCCAATTCTTGAATTTTCAAAAAAATAATAATAATTAGAATTGGGTTAAGACAAATTAAAAGTTTAAGGACTAATAAGGATTGAATTATAAATTTAGGAGTCAATTTGATCAAAAATTAAAAGAATTGACAAGTTTGGGGATTTGATTGAACTTTGATATAATTAATTATTACAAGGGCTTAATTAAAGAACTACTAAAGTTTTGTGTTGATTTGGGTTAACATTGCATGAAATTAAAATTCAAGGACCATAGTGAATAGACAATGGTACTTTAGCATAGTGAAGAGACAATGGTACTTTAGAGAGTTTAAATTGATTTTTAGAGAAGTAATTTTAAAAGAATTAAAAGTTGAATTAAAGATTGAATTGATTAAATTAAAAATCAATGACTAATTTGTAAATTGCACCGAAATCTAGGGGCTCAATCGCAATTGTATCCAGGGGTAAAATTAAAAAAACAAATGATTTTCCTTAAACAGGGACCCAATTGTTAAATGTCAGAAGTTCAGGGATCCAATTGGAAATAACCGTTTCAGTTGAAAACGGCGTCGTTTCACTATTCATCGCCTTCTTCATCCCTCCGATTCAACGGGAAACCCACCATCAATCATGGTCACGTCTCTACCCCATATTGTGCCACCAACAGATGCCATCCCACGATTATTATCCCCGGGGGGGGGGGGGAGAACAGGGGGAACGAACACAACAGGGCAGAGAACGAAAAGAAAATAAACCCAGAAAAACGAACAAGAAAGAAGAGGACCAGGGGAGCAAAAGACAGAGACGAGCAAAATACGAAAGGGGGAGAAAAACGAAAACACAGAGACAAGGGAAACCAGAGAACAACACAGGAGGAACAACACAGGGGTGGGAGGAACACAGACGCGACGGAGGGGAGAAAACCCACGGACAGAAAAATACAACGAAAAAGACATTACAGAGAGAGAGAGACAGACACAGGAACGAAGAAAAACAAAGACAGAAAGAAAGAACAAGGAAAGACGAAGAGGAAAACAAGACACAGAGGATAGAGCGTTCGGTCAGCCTGTACACCATCATCGGCTTCTTCTCCAGCAGATCAGGTAAGTCTCTCTGCTCTCTTTCCCCGTCCTGCAATATTAATTCACTTGTCACTGTACATGGACAATTTTAATTCACCTCCTACCGTTAATTGTTTAATTCACATTTTGTGCAAGCACACGTGAACCAGATCACGCGTGCCTGCTGTGCCCAGCCAGTCACTGGTTTGGACCTGTGATCTAGTTGGGCCAGTTGGGTCCAACTTATCTGTACAATACTCAACAAAAAAAAATAAAAAAATATATAAGCTTTGATTTTATTAATTTATTTATTAACGTCAAGAATATCATATATTTTTCTTACAAACATTAAAGTTAAAAATATTTATAATTAAATATTCATTAATGCTAGAATCAAGAAAATCATAAAGAAACCATCATAATATAAATCAATAAACTTTTATCAATTTAATATAAAATATAGTTTAATTTAAATAAAATATTTAAAAATTAATAAAATATTTTATTTTATATAACCAATCCCCGTTAAGTTTATAATAATATGATAATTTTTTAAATAAAACCTTTTATATCTAAAAATAAGATATCAAAAATCTATTATTTTTAGCACAAACAACTTAAAATTTTAAAACAATTATCGGGATATAGTATGCGACAATTATTATTTTTATTTTTTTCAAAGACGCCAGCATCCTAGAAATTTTTTACTGGGCAGCAAAATCTTGTACCTGCGCTGTGTTTATTGAACACGTGACATCATTTCAGTGGCCTGTCTGTGGCCCCATAGTGCGACACCACATTCACATATGATCCCTCTGTTTTTACATTTCATTAAATAAAGTCCTCTACTCTGACTTCCAATTAAAGGTAATTTCAGCTTCTTCTTCTAATTTTGTTACTCATTAAAAATGTCAGATGAATGCCAAATTTCATAATGTGATTGGGTAACAGATCACATTGTCTTAAATTGAAGACAACATGTCAAGAAAATCCCAGGTCGGCTGAGGAGTTTTATCAAGAACACAACTGATAAGTCCACAAAATCCCAGGCCAGTCAACAAATGGCCAATGGAGTCTGGAATCGACAAATATATGCTTCAGTGATTTCTCAATAATTTTCTGCAAACAATATGATTTTATTTGCCAGTAATCATTGCAGGAGCGAGTTCCATCCTTGAAATGATGAAATCTATTGGCATCTCTTACCTCTACTTCTCTCCTTCTGACAATAGAGAAGTGTTTGAATGCTGCGTGACAATCTCCATAGACGCGAAGGTTTTTGAACACCCTAATGGGTTTTGAACTGGATGTGCTTATAAGACGAAGTGCTACAACAATTTTCTCACTGTGCTGAAGCAAGTAGAAGGGCTACGCAAACATATATGCAGAAAGTGAGGCGTTCTATAATCTTTGAGGGTGTGTAATATTTGTCGAACTGAAAGCAAGGCATGTACTCTAATCTTCGTACATTGAACGATGATGGTGTTTGGGATGCAAACTAAGTATAAACTTTATACTATAATCTTCGTACATTTTACCTCATCTTTCCTAGAAAGGCTTATTTGATCAACTTTATTTCGAGGTTTGTGAGCCTCATATCAAGCCATTGATGAGTGACTTGGAAAGAAAAACTATAGAACAAATATAGTCTCATGTTGATCGCTCTCACTTTTGAACTACCTCAATTAAATTTCTTCGTGGTGATTTATGTTTCTAATATTAATAGGGGATGGATCTTTTTGATTTGATTACGACTGCTTTGGAGATTGCGAATTATCATCAAAATAAAGTTATTCTTGAAATGTTTTTTTTTTATCTTTTTTAATTCTCGTGGTTGTCTTGATTTTCTTCTCGTCAAATCAAGAATTTTAATTTTTAATTTTGAAATTTTAGATTCAAGAAAAAATAAAAATAGAAAGTCTCTCATGTTACTTTTGATTATGGTTTATTTTTAAAGGGATAAGAAAAGAGATCATGATTTATAAAAATTTGAAGTTTATGTTATTAACATTGATTCATTATTATTATAAGTTTAAGATTAAGTAATTGATTTTGAGTGTAATGTTAGAAATAAGAATTTGTAAAATAATTTGTTATGAGTTAAGAAATATGTTTCAACTTTGCTGGAAAATAAAAAATGGTCATGAGGTTGAAAATAATAAAATTTTATTTTGGTTATTGATTTATAAAACTTATAGTTTAGTTTCTAAATTTTAAAAAATTATAATTTGACCCTTAAAACATGTTTCACAGCTTGTAATTTTAATTATAACATCTGCAGAGAGAGTGAGAGGTTCTGTATACTTTGACAGCTTGTAATTTTGGTTCAAGTGCAAGCACGGCTTCCTTGGAATACATGACTGATGTCCATATCATCAACTTAGCATTAGTTCATTGTTTTGGTTCTTAAAGTGATAAGAATGGAGCTTGACTTCTAACCTTAGCATCAACTTTTATGCATGACCGGTATTACCTCTTGCATTTCTTGGGATGGAAGAAGACTTGCTTATCTGGTGCTTCGAAAAGTTACAAACTTGACTTGCGAACGTGACAGATTGGAGCTCTGGCTTTTCCTAGCAACTTCGCACCACAACATAAATACCCCACACGGAAAAACATAAAGGAACCTAGCAATATCAGATTGGCCAAGTCCTTGAAATGTTTTCCACGGCTCAAGTCAATGGAGTAAACTATACAGAAATTACTCAAGAGAGCCAAGCCCCAAATTACGTTTTCACGATAGCATCATTTGCAGGACAGTGAAGCTCAAAAAAACTATGTCTTTGGAAATGGATCTCTCTGTAGTTTGCTTGTTGATGCTGGTCCTTGTATGTCATGGAGATGGCCATAACGAAACGTTCCAAGAAGCAAAGTGTAAGAAGCATGGTCCGGCCATAAGATTTCCATTCAGACTCGACAAGCAGCCAGAGGACTGTGGCTATGATCCTGGGTTTGTTCTATCTTGCAATGAAAGGAACGAAACATTGTTGCACCTACCAACTTCTGTGACGCTCAACATCAAGAAAATTGACTATAAATCACGGTTAATCATTGCAGCTGATCCAGATAACTGCCTCCCAAGACAGCTTAGAAACTTCAGTTTATCTAAATCTCCTTTCAAATTTGCGGACCAGTACCAGGATGATTATGCCCTTTTCAACTGTACATCAAAGTACGGAGATTATTATGAGCGGATACCTTGCCTTAGTGTTCCTGGATATGATATCTATGCCTATGGTTCTGATAATTTCCTCGGTTATACAGACCTGACTAATTGTACCAAGATGTATAATGTTTCATCAATTCCATCGGAAATGATTGGCGGTGATAATATTCTTCGCTTGAATTGGTCAGAACCAGAAGCATGTGGAGTTTGTGAAGCACAAGGCAAGTTCTGCAGATGGAAGAATAACGCTAAGCTTGAAACTGAATGCTATGAGAAGCCTAAATCAAATAAAGGTACGGTCTGTATTAGATTCTGCTTTAGTTTTCTGCAGCCAATCTAATTCTTTGTGCTTAATTTGGAACTGTTGGATGACTCTTAGTTAAGAAAATCATATATTTTCTCGAGTTCTTCAATTTTAGTTATGAAACGTGTAGTTTTCAGGTCATGTAGGTTGCTTGCTTGATACATGATGAGATTAGTAAATTGCACAAGATAGTCATGGTTTACATAAGATCCACGAATTATGATTGTCGAATGCGTGCTATTAAAGAATCTAATGTTACCATATATTTTCTCTTACAGGCAAAATAAGGAAGATAGAGGGTGCGGGTGAGATTTCTGCAAATTTGGAAGTTTTAGAATTGTTTCCTTATCTTGCATCTTCTAAACTATCTTGATGAGTTCTTGATAAAGAAATGTTTTGTTTGCAGTTGCAACCGTGGGTTCGGTTCTTGTATTACTGGTATTGTTGGCAGCCTACCGTGTCTACAGCTCTGATAAAGCAGCGAAAAACAATCAGAAAAGGATTGAAAACTTTCTGGCAGATTATAAAGCTCTCAAGCCCGCAAGATACACGTATGCTGACATTAAAAGGATTACGGATGAGTTCAAGGACAAGCTGGGTCAGGGAGCATATGGAACTGTGTTTAAAGGAAAGCTTTCTGATGAGATCTTTGTTGCTGTGAAGATCCTGAACAACTCAACAGGAAACGGAGAGGAGTTCATCAATGAAGTGGCAACAATGGGAAAGATCCATCACGTCAATGTTATACGCTTAGTTGGTTACTGTGCTGATGGATTTCGAAGAGCTCTGGTCTATGATTACCTGCCAAATGAATCACTAGCGAAATTTGTATCTTCAGAACATGGCGAAACCTCCAGTCTTAGCTGGGAGAGGCTTCAGGATATTTCTCTTGGCATCGCTAAAGGCATCGAATATCTTCACCAAGGTTGTGATCAGCGAATCCTCCATTTCGACATCAAACCTCATAACATCTTGTTAGATGACCATTTCAATCCAAAGATTTCTGATTTCGGTCTCGCAAAGCTGTGCTCCAAGGATCAGAGTGCCGTGTCCATGACTACAGCTCGAGGAACCATGGGGTATATTGCACCTGAAGTTTTCTCTAGGAACTTTGGGCATGTTTCCTACAAGTCTGATGTTTATAGTTTTGGAATGGTGTTGCTTGAAATGGTCGGAGGGAGGAAGACTATCGATGATAAGGTAGAGAACAGCAACCAAATCTACTTCCCAGAATGGGTCTACAACAGCCTGGATAAAGGAGAAGAGCTGAGAATCAGAATTGAAAAGGAGGGGGACGCGCAAATCGCAAAGAAGCTGACTCTCGTAGGACTATGGTGCATTCAGTGGCACCCCGTGGATCGTCCGTCAATGAATACTGTCGTGCAAATGTTGGAAGGAGAAGGAGACAAGTTAACAATGCCTCCTAGCCCTTTTGCTTCTGCAGGTCCTGGAAGAATGCATGCAAATATGCCAGGGAGACCTCATTATCAAGCGTTGGAAGTGATCTCTGAAACAGAGTAGGCATACAATGATCAAGTAGTCATATCGAAGGGCTACGCAAACATATCTGCAGAAAGTGAGGCGTTCTATAATCTTTGAGGGTGTGTAATATTTGTCCATCTGAAAGCAAGGCATGTAATATAATCTTCATACTGATAAGGAAAGCAGCATATCACGTTATCCTCCTTGATGGTAGGAAATAATTTAGCAGAATAGTTAGGTGGTTGTTTCTATTGTTAATTTACAAGATATGCTTGTATATCCTACTATAATTATATCTGGACATTCCTATATAAATAAAACTCTCTACCACAGAAGGCAGTGTGGCTTTACAATTCCTACTATGGTATGAGAGCTGCATGGGTTTTACATCCATCGATCCAATGGCTTTAATTGCTCTAAATTCTTCTCTTTCCCTTCAAACAATGTTTCATAAGATCACCTTTTTTCTACCAATTATTTTCTCTGGCGAGATCAAATTCTTCCACTTCTTAGTTCTCAAAACCTTTTTGGCTATATTGATTGTTCTCTGTCTGAGCCACTGAACATATCCTCTCTGATTCAATTAGTATCCCCAATCCCAAACATGCTACTTAGAAATCAGAAGACCAACATATACTTATACTCCTTCTTTCCTCTCTCACCCAGGAAGCCATGGCTGAAGTCCTTGGTCTCTCTACCTCTCATGCAGTATGGATTGCTCTCCAATTTGCTTTTATTCCTCGATCCAAAATTCATGAAATTCATCTTAAAGACGACTTGCAACATTTAAAACGAGAATCTCGCAGTGTTATTGAGTACTCTCGTTCCTTTAAAGCATTTTGCGATCAATTTGCTGCCATGGGTTCTCCAGTTGATGAAACAAATAAAGTTCACTGGTTTCTTTGTGGCCTAGGCTCTGAGTTTGCAAACTTCTCAACTATCCAGCTATCTCTTTCTCCTCTGCCTTCCTTTTGAGATCTTTTCTCCAAGGCTAAAAGTTCTGAAATTTTTCAAAAATCACTTTAAACACCTGCAATCTCATTTGTTGCCTTCACTGTCACCAAAGGCAACTTCAACTCAACATGCAATGGAGGCTTTTGTAAGTTTTGTGGCAGGGGAGGAGGATCTTTCATTCCTGGTCATGGCAAGGGTCAAGGTAATTATTCTTCATGTTTCCATATATGTCGCAACATTGGACATACAACGGCTGTCACGACACGAATCCCGGATTTACGACCGATGTCGCACCCGACATCACGGCAGCCTTAAAATAATTCTTGGTGATGGAAAAAGAACAGATATCTGGCATCTTGTTCTTTTAGAAAAAAAAAGTCTTGTTTAAGGAGTCGTCACCTAGTATTATGGTCACTAGAAACCCTAACTAGTCAACAGAGATTCTATGGTTCAGGACTGGTTACGTTAAAGGAAATATATTATCATTCCTTAAACGTCCTGCCTGAGGCAGACTATATTGCTGGTTTTGTTTTAAATTGCTAAATGTTTATTGGTTTATGCCATGATAATTTGCTTATAATATTCCTGACTTTGACGCCAGTGAATATTCAACTACGGATATTTACAACTCTGGTGTTGGTAAATATTACGTAGCTATAAAATAAATTTAGATTAGTATTTTAATTCCTAAATCTAGCATCTGTGAATAAACAAATAAATTTATTTTATGCTACACATATTTTTGTTTTTTATATAGCTAAATAAAAAAAAACTCTAACGTTGAAAAATATAGAATAACCCAAAAAAGTACGGTATTTATGACTATGGTGCCAGTAAATAAATCTGTAAAATTATGTATTAAAAGAAACAATTTTTATTTATTTATGAAACACGGTCTAAAAAAAGTTGGGTCACTGGTCTAAACGAGTGACCCGGCTGGCCACTGTTGCAGTAACAGGGTAATTAATTTACAAAAGAAGGAAAGCTGAAGAACTTGCCTAGTAAGGCTGAGGGAGACGGTGCCCACGACTGGTGATTTAGCTTGCTGTTCACGGTGAAGAAGAAACTTCTCACAATTGAGGAGCCGCTAGACGCTGGCCTCAAGAGTACGGTGGGGGAAAGAGTTGTTGGGGCTGGTGCAACTGCGGGGTGAAGACGAAGACGATGGTGATGACCAATTAGCTCTGGCCGGACGATGTCTTCTCCCTCCTCGTTTCCTGTCTGTCTCGATGGTGATAAAGGCCCGAAGTGCTGCTGGTTGAATGGAAGCTCCCTCCTTTGTGTTTTCTCGTTCTCGTCTCTGTGTTAGGCTTTGCCTTCCCTTTTTTTTGTCCTCTTTTCTTGTTTTTGATTCCTTGTTCTGCTGTCTCTGGTTCTGGAGGCTAGTTGCTGAAGATTGAAGACGATGGTCAATGCCAGTTCTCGTCTCTGCGCTTTAGTTTGCTGGGTTGAGTTTGCGTCTCCTTTGCTCTCGGTTTTATATTCTGTCACCTTCAGTTCTGAGATGAAGGGACAAAGACGATGGTGGGGCTGATCCTCATCTCTGTGTCGTTCCTCTGCTTTTCTCTCCTTCTCTGTTTCTTTGTTCGTTCCCCTGGCTTTTTTGTGTTCTCACCCCCCCAGTTTTTTGTTCTCGGTCGCCCTCCCTCTCTCTATTTCCTGTGTTTTTTTTCTTTTCTTAATCTCCTCGGTTCTGCTCTTTTTTCCCCCTCTACCTTTCGCGCTCTCTCATCTTCTCTTGCTTTATAGCCAGAGAATGCCAAGCATTTAAAACGGCTTCCATCCTTTACTCCAGCAACGGCTCCTGAGGAGGAAGACGAAGAAGGCGATTGACAAATTCTAAAAATGGCACCGTTTGGGTGATGGGAATAGCCATTTTCAATCTAGTCATTGAAGTTCTGAAATCATGTAATCAAGTCCCTGGGTAAATTGTACTTGGACCCCTGTATTTCCGCGCCTTTTACAAGCTAGTCCTTGTACTTTAATCTGCTGCAATTTTGCCTCCCAATTAGCCCTAAACTTTGGTATTTTTTCAATTAAGTCCCTGATTTCATTAATTAAATTAAGTCTGAGCTCAATTAAGTTTCAAAACTTATCAATTCTCCAATTAAGCCCTTGATTTGATTAATTAAATTAATTCCAAAAATTAATTAAACTCCAAAACTTCAAATCATGTTGCCCTTAACCCAAATTTTAATTTATTCTTTATTTTTTCATTATCATTTTTCAGTAACTAAAATAATAGTAATAATATAAATAAAATAAAAGGTTAAAAAATTGGGTTATGACAACCAGCACATAGGCAAGGTTCCCTTCTGAAGTTCCATACCTACGCGAACTCAAACTTACATTCAAATTTCTTCTAACTCAATCAGAGTTCAACGCAACATTAATAACAAAATTAACTTTATAATATAATTTAATTGTCTCAATACAAGAGTTCATATAAATTCATAGTTTTAGAGCACGAACTAGATATAAAGAAAAACGTATAAATTACTACCTAAAAGAACAGGTTCTGAAGGTCCAATAAAAGTGACTTGCTATCAAGCTATAAGCCTGAAAATGATAAATAATGAGAAGGTGAGTTCAACTACTTAGTGAGTAGATAACGTTCAATAAACACACACGAGGTAATACAACAATGATGAATATATACACAATTATGGCTCTAGGTTCTTATAGGAAGGTTTCTCAAATAGGCCATTACAAGAATTTCATAAGGTAAAGCTTGTTAGAAAATCAAAATGCAATGAGCATGAGGCTCCGTACTGTGGAATGATCAGTCCACACAGGTTGGTGATTCCCCCGACCAACTAGAGTTTAGATATGATGTGCATAAAGACTAACATTACCCTATTAGTATGAGTATTCTAACTATCATACCATATGTTCATAATCATAATCAAACAGCCATATTTATATCTCAACTCATGACATCAATCAAATGAGAAGCTATCAATTCAGAAGTCAATTCAAAATATATATTGGTTCATATCAAGAATTCAGATTCAATAATTGATCATGCTTATTATAACAAGGCTAATAATCAACATATATATTATCAAGCATGATCCAATTCATATTAACAAATCAAATATTTATAATATTTCTCATGCATATGAAAAATTATCCACCCACTGACTCGAAAGCAAACAGAAGTCAAAAGCAGACACTGAAGAAAATCCTATTGACATTCCGCCAGTAGAATATCAAGATTATCTGAATACAAATGAGACATATTCAAGAACAACTCGAAAGAATATTTAAATTATTTAATACACTTAACTAAGGGTGTATTCCATAACTCTATATGTTTTTGAACTAACTAATTGATTTTTTCAAAAACCCAAAAATTAAACAGTTTTCCCAAAATCTAATCCATAATAAAACAAATAATAAGACTTGATAATAATTCACTAAATAACACTCAGTTATTCATCAAACCAATCTGCAAAAGCTAATATTATAGCTAGGGACCAATCTGGAATTTATCATATTTTTAAGGGTCAAATTGTAACTTTGTCAAATTGGAGGACCAAACTAAAAATATCATAAATTCATGACTATAATGGAATTATGTCCATAATTCATCATCATTTCTGTCCAGAATCTCTAATTATGCTCCAGGGACCATTCTGGAATTTTTCCAAATTTTTAGGGTCAAATTGTAATTTTTGTCAAATGGGAGGACCAAATTGAAAGTGTTAAAAATTCATAACAATACTATAATTCTGCCCATAATTCATCTTTTATTCTATCCAGAATCTCGGAATATGCTCCAGGGACCAATCTATAATTTTTTCAAAGTTTGGGGACAAAACTGTAATTTTCACAAATTGAGGGACCAAACCGAAATTTTGTCATCTTCAACCTCCAACCCAGAATTTCAACAGAAAACCCACTGTTCTTTCCAGATTTCTAACTCAAAATTCACCATTTACACAAATCATAACTCAAAATTATCATCTTTACCTACAATCTCTCAAAATCAACCACACAATCCATTACCAACAACAATCAACCCTATAACATTCAAATTAATTCATCAATAAACCCAAAACAAAATTTTCAAAACCCTAACATCCAACCAAAACAGAAATTTAAAGTTAAAGAAAACATATTATATACATTAAAGCATAAATCTTACCCTTTAACTTATTTTCTTCAACTCCTTTCTATTACCCTCTAATTTCCTATTTTCTCTTCTTCTTTCCCTTTTCTTCTCTTCTCCCGTCAGTTTTTTTCACTCTTTATTTCAGATATCTCTTCTTTATTTTTTCTATTTATACTTATTATATTTATTCAATTACCAAACTACTCCTCATTCATTTATATTCACTTTTTAAACTTCCGAGAGCTTTATTGCCTTTTCCTATTTCTTTTAATTCAAAACCTCTCCACCATAGAAGGCAGCGTGGCTTTACTATTCCTGTTACGTACATTGAACAATGATGGTGTTTGAGATGTATTACTGCCACCAATATGATCAAATGCAAACTAGGTATAAATATTTGAACTTTATTCTTTTGGTTCTCAAAGTGATAAGAATGGTTGTCGCTTCTTGAGTTCAATTTTTCCTCCTTCCCCTAGTTTGGAAAAGGCTATGATACCAAACTATAGTTTATATTGAATTTTTCACCAAGAATATCACCTTGTGCATTAGAAAAAAAAAAAAAACTAATGCTCGTAAAGAAAATCCCACAAACATTTTTTCTTCTTGTCAATTGAGTGTTTTCTCTCGGAATAGAATCTTGCTTCTCCTGCTGAAGTTCTTTCAAAAGGTAATAAAAGGAGCTGTAATGGCATTGAGCCAAATGTTCGAGATATCTGGTTCAACACCTTTGTGTTTTGAGAAGTCACAGAAGAAGAACTCTGAATATTCTTTTATCTTCATGTTATGAACATGATTATTACTTAGCCCTTCATATTTGAAAACAGTGGCCATATTATCTCATCTTTCCTAGAGAAGCTTATTTGATCAACTTTATTTCGAGGTTTGCGTGCCTCATATCAAGCCTTTGATGAGTGACTTGGAAAGAAAAACTATAGAACAAACATAGCCTGATGCTGATCGCTCTTTTGAACTAACTCAATTAATTTTCTTCATGGTGATTTATGTTTCTAATATTAACAAGGGATAGATCTTTTTTATTTGATTACGACTGCTTTGGAGACTGCAAATTATCATCAAAATAAAGTTATTCTTGAATTGTTTTTATCTTTTCTAATTCCTCTGGCTGTAATGATCCTTCCCTCATAAAACTAAAAGTTTTAACTTTTGATCTTGAATTTTTGAGTTCAAGAAAAATGACAGTAGAAAATAAATACTTCTTTTTCATATTATTTTTTATTATGATTTATTTATAAAAAAATAAGAGAAGAGCTCATGATTTATAAAGATTTGAAGTTTATATTGTTAAGATTGATTCATGATTATTATGAGTTTAAAGTTAAGTAATTGATTTTTGGTGTATTGTTAGAAATTAATAAGAATTTATAAAATGATTTGTTATGGGTTAAGAAATATGTTTCAACTTTACTGGAAAATAAAAATGGTCTTGAGGTAGAAAATAATAAAATTTTATTTTGATCCTTGATTTATAAAATTTATAGTTTAGTCCATAAATTTAAAAAATTATAATTTGAGTCTTAAAATGTGTTTTGAAATTCTATGCAATATTTTTATGATGTTAAGGATGATGAATCTCAATTTAATAATTAATTTGTTTAATTTTTATTTATTACCTATAAAACTCGGGTCAACTCAGTATATCACACCATCAATATTAAAAAAAAATTATTTTAAATTTTTTAACAGTTTTAAAAGACATCCTTTAAATCTTCCTTCATTTCATGTAGAGTCAATATGGTAAGAATGGGGCTTGACTTCTAACCTTAGCATCAACTTTTATGCATGATCGGCATTGCCACTTGCATTTCTCGGGATGGAAGAAGACTTGCTTATCTGGTGCTTCGAAAAGTGACAAACTTGACTGTAACTTATCCCTAATCTTTGACGACTTGCTAACGCGACAGATTTGAGCTCTGGCTTTTCCTAGCAACTTCGCACCACAACATAAATACCCCACACGGAAAAAATATAAAGGAACCTAGCAACATCAGATTGGCCAAGTCCTTGAAATGTTTTCCACGGCTCAAGTCAATGGAGTAAACTATACAGAAATTACTCAAGAGAGCCAAGCCCCAAATTACGTTTTCACGATAACATCATTTGCAGAACAGTGAAGCTCAAAAAAACTATGTCTTTGGAAATGGATCTCTCTGTAGTTTGCTTGTTGATGCTGGTCCTTGTATGTCATGGAGATGGCCATAACGAAACGTTCCAAGAAGCAAAGTGTAAGAAGCATGGTCCGGCCATAAGATTTCCATTCAGACTCGACAAGCAGCCAGAGGACTGTGGCTATGATCCTGGGTTTGTTCTATCTTGCAATGAAAGGAACGAAACATTGTTGCACCTACCAACTTCTGTGACGCTCAACATCAAGAAAATTGACTATAAATCACGGTTAATCATTGCAGCTGATCCAGATAACTGCCTCCCAAGACAGCTTAGAAACTTCAGTTTATCTAAATCTCCTTTCAAATTTGCGGACCAGTACCAGGATGATTATGCCCTTTTCAACTGTACATCAAAGTACGGAGATTATTATGAGCGGATACCTTGCCTTAGTGTTCCTGGATATGATATCTATGCCTATGGTTCTGATAATTTCCTCGGTTATACAGACCTGACTAATTGTACCAAGATGTATAATGTTTCATCAATTCCATCGGAAATGATTGGCGGTGATAATATTCTTCGCTTGAATTGGTCAGAACCAGAAGCATGTGGAGTTTGTGAAGCACAAGGCAAGTTCTGCAGATGGAAGAATAACGCTAAGCTTGAAACTGAATGCTATGAGAAGCCTAAATCAAATAAAGGTACGGTCTGTATTAGATTCTGCTTTAGTTTTCTGCAGCCAATCTAATTCTTTGTGCTTAATTTGGAACTGTTGGATGACTCTTAGTTAAGAAAATCATATATTTTCTCGAGTTCTTCAATTTTAGTTATGAAACGTGTAGTTTTCAGGTCATGTAGGTTGCTTGCTTGATACATGATGAGATTAGTAAATTGCACAAGATAGTCATGGTTTACATAAGATCCACGAATTATGATTGTCGAATGCGTGCTATTAAAGAATCTAATGTTACCATATATTTTCTCTTACAGGCAAAATAAGGAAGATAGAGGGTGCGGGTGAGATTTCTGCAAATTTGGAAGTTTTAGAATTGTTTCCTTATCTTGCATCTTCTAAACTATCTTGATGAGTTCTTGATAAAGAAATGTTTTGTTTGCAGTTGCAACCGTGGGTTCGGTTCTTGTATTACTGGTATTGTTGGCAGCCTACCGTGTCTACAGCTCTGATAAAGCAGCGAAAAACAATCAGAAAAGGATTGAAAACTTTCTGGCAGATTATAAAGCTCTCAAGCCCGCAAGATACACGTATGCTGACATTAAAAGGATTACGGATGAGTTCAAGGACAAGCTGGGTCAGGGAGCATATGGAACTGTGTTTAAAGGAAAGCTTTCTGATGAGATCTTTGTTGCTGTGAAGATCCTGAACAACTCAACAGGAAACGGAGAGGAGTTCATCAATGAAGTGGCAACAATGGGAAAGATCCATCACGTCAATGTTATACGCTTAGTTGGTTACTGTGCTGATGGATTTCGAAGAGCTCTGGTCTATGATTACCTGCCAAATGAATCACTAGCGAAATTTGTATCTTCAGAACATGGCGAAACCTCCAGTCTTAGCTGGGAGAGGCTTCAGGATATTTCTCTTGGCATCGCTAAAGGCATCGAATATCTTCACCAAGGTTGTGATCAGCGAATCCTCCATTTCGACATCAAACCTCATAACATCTTGTTAGATGACCATTTCAATCCAAAGATTTCTGATTTCGGTCTCGCAAAGCTGTGCTCCAAGGATCAGAGTGCCGTGTCCATGACTACAGCTCGAGGAACCATGGGGTATATTGCACCTGAAGTTTTCTCTAGGAACTTTGGGCATGTTTCCTACAAGTCTGATGTTTATAGTTTTGGAATGGTGTTGCTTGAAATGGTCGGAGGGAGGAAGACTATCGATGATAAGGTAGAGAACAGCAACCAAATCTACTTCCCAGAATGGGTCTACAACAGCCTGGATAAAGGAGAAGAGCTGAGAATCAGAATTGAAAAGGAGGGGGACGCGCAAATCGCAAAGAAGCTGACTCTCGTAGGACTATGGTGCATTCAGTGGCACCCCGTGGATCGTCCGTCAATGAATACTGTCGTGCAAATGTTGGAAGGAGAAGGAGACAAGTTAACAATGCCTCCTAGCCCTTTTGCTTCTGCAGGTCCTGGAAGAATGCATGCAAATATGCCAGGGAGACCTCATTATCAAGCGTTGGAAGTGATCTCTGAAACAGAGTAAGCATACAACGATCAAGTAGTCAAGTAGAAGGGCTACGCAAACATATCTGCAGAGAGTGGGGCGTTCTAAATCTTTTAGGGTGTGTAATATTTGTCCAACTGAAAGCAAGGCATGTAATATAATCTTCGTACATTGAACAATGATGGTGTTTGGATGTATTACTGACGCCAATATGATCAATGCAAACTAAGTATAATATTTGGACTTTATTCTTTTCGTTCTCAAAGTGATCAGAATGGCTGTCATTTCTTGAGTTCAATTTTTCCTCCTTCCCCTATTTTGGAAAAGTCTATGGTACCAAACTAATGTTTATAATGAATTTTTCACCAAGAATATCACCTCTGCTAATGGCAGGCATTTGCTTGTGCATTAAAAAAAAAAATTCGTGCTCATATAGAAATTCCCACAAACATTTTTTCTTCACGCTCGATTGAGTTTTTTCTTGGAAATATAATCTTGCTTCTCATGCTGAAGTTCTTTCAAAAGGTACTAAAGAGGGCTGTAATGGCATTGAGTCAAATGTTCAAGATATCTGATTCAATACCTTTGTGTTTTGAGGAGTCACGGAAGAACAACTCTGAATATTCTTTTATCTTTATATTATGAACATGATTATTACTTAGCCCTTCATATTTGAAAGCCTATGACCTGTCATTTTCTCAAAGATTATTTGCAAACAGTGATCATTTTATCTCATGTTTTCTGGAGAGGTTTATTTTTTTCTGGAGAGGCTTATTTGATCAACTTTATTTCGAGGTTTGTGAGCCACATATCATGCCCCTTTGATGAATGACTTGGAAAGAATATCTATAGAACAAAAATAGTCTGATGCTGATCGCTCTCACTTTTGAACTACCATTTATGTTTCTAATATTAACAGGGGATGAATCTTTTTGATTTGATTACGACTGCTTTGGAGACTGCAAATTATCATCAAAATAAAGTTATTCTTGAATTAAAATATCGTATATCAAGTACAGTAAAGACCAGACAACTATTCAGCCAAACCATCGCATGTGGAGTTATAAATACAGAAACATGTCCTTCCAAAAAGCGGAACATTCCTCAGTTTACATTTGAGGATAAGAATCTGCATTATCATTTACCCTAACTAAGCTTGTAGCCTACTCTTTTTTCACCAGAGTTGCATCCCCTGATTGCTCTGCAGATGCGTTGGAAAATTCTTCCTACAGCCAGTAATTCCCCACAACTCTTCGAAGGTAAATATCTCAAGTTACTGCTGCCAACCATATTGTTGGTTGCGGTTTCCTCCCATCATGTTTGAGCCACGCCCAGCACCAGAACCACCGTATGGACCACCTTGAGGATAATTTGGAGCACCAACTCCATATCCACTACCTCCTCCACGTGGAGCACCACCAGGCATGCCAGTGGAAGGATATGGTGGGGCTCGTCCTTGTGGAGGATATGGACCGCTGCCATAACCTCCTCCCCCTTGGCCACCATGACTCGGGTGGTTGTATCCCCCACTTGTTCCACTTGAAGGGTATCTACCTGGACCAACTGGAGGTCCACGAGGCCTCCCATAATGTCCGGGACCTGTAACTGGGGGCTGAGAACCATGCATGGACTGATTAGGCCCTGTCCGCATTTGGGGACGTGCACCAGACTGCTGAACAGGTAGAAGGCGGGAATGCGGCTGTGGATGCTGTAGTTTTTGCCTTTTGGCATTTTCTTCATGCTGTCTTTGTTGCTGGCGCTTTTTCTTTGTCTGAAACTCATGCGATGATTCATATTTTGGTAAACTGAACCAGAAAAAAAGGAAGTGAATCAATAAAAATACCAAGTAAAACAGTCCAATAACATGTACTAGATAAAACCAAACCTCTTGGGGTCACATGGTGGTGGGTCAGTCCAGAAATACTCAGCATCAAGCGCATCCTTGGCTGAAATTCTCTGTTTAACGAAAACATCATAAAATGAAATACTCAGCATCAAGTGCATCCTTGGCTAAACCATATAGAGGAACATAATTAATTGATACATGTGGATAATCAGATTTCTTAAAAGTGAAACGACAGGTATATATGCATCTGTTATGCTCGTTTATTTATTTCTTTATTTATTAACCGATACTATGATGCATCTTTCGAAATAGAAATAAATTGCCTATATCAGCTGGTTTTATTTTTTTAAAAATCAATCATTTAAAGAATCATATAGAAGGCCCTGAATTTACTAAATGCATTTACTACATGAGATACAACAAAAAGTAAGCCTGAGAAATCCCATCCATCGAACCAATTTCCCCTTCAAGGTATATCTTCTGAAATCAATAATATTCTGTACTGACCTTTTTGCAATGATCAAATCAATTTAGCAAATTAAATGAATTACTTTTCACATGAACAAAATTTCAAACACCAAACCAATGGGAGGACACAACAGGCATCTGATCAAAATAATCAATAAAAAAACCCAAGTGATTTGTGTATTCTCCAGCATAAAATGGAGATATATCTACTAAAATGATACCTGAGCAGGATCAAGAGCCAGCATCCTCTCCAGCAACTCCAAGGCATGGCGGTCAAAACTGTGACAGAAACACAAGTAAATAGATATCATAGATGCACTTTGACTAATCCAACAACTACACACATCTTGGCTGGTCCAAGTGGTTTGTGTAATCCCCACTTTCCCTAGGATTCAGGTGTTCTCTGCGACCTGAGAGAAAATATACCTGGCCATGCCAATGACAAGTCCTATATACCAAGAAAAATAATAACAATAACCCAACAACAGTGTCAAATTCCTAAAACATGGAGACGTATAAGATAGATTCAATCAAGTTATCTCACTTACTGTCTAAAAACCTCTCTGAGACGTCTCTTCATAGGCCTTGTTGGCTTAAAATTGTTGTACCAAGGAATCTTTGAAACTCCAGGCCAGTTAACCTCATCCGGAGCTCCACACAGCTCAAAAATCTTATTTAGTTGTTCAGGCTGCAGCACTCAACCAGAGATACTTCATGACATTGGTATGATAACTACACCTTTAGTTATGACCATGAACTAAATATAAGCAGCAAATATGTATAAACTTTTCAATAAATTATTATTTCTTTTCTTAATACTAATTAGACAATAGAAATTCCGCAAGAAAAGTCTAATGCCAGCACCACCCTATCAAGCATAATCTATATATAATACAACAATTATAATCTAGCATCTCTAATAGTACATTCCAGAATTAAGCAACAAATGATTTACCTCATCTTTCCCAGGGAAAATTGGCTTTCCATGCAGAAGTTCAGCAAAGATACAACCAACAGACCACATATCAACAGCTGGACCATACTTTGTCGACCCAAGCAGCAACTCTGGGGGCCTGCTCAAAATGGAGAGCTAGCAGGTGTTAAGACTATTTTACTTTCCTCATTTTTCCAGCCTTTAACTTTTAGCAGGAAAGAACCAGTTTATATTCCTTAAAAGAAAGCACTAACTTTCATTATTCTAAGTTCAAGGTGGCATATTTATTGTTTACCTGTACCATAGAGTAATAACACGATTCGTAAGATTTGATTGGTGCTCATTTGAGAATGATCGGGCAAGCCCAAAATCAGCAAGCTTCAGATTACCCTCATTGTCAATAAGAAGATTAGATCCTGCATTAAAAACAAGATTTCGGGCCTCAAGAGGTGAAAAACAAGATCCAATAGTAAGTTAGCTTGCTTTAACAACTACCTTTAATATCTCTATGAAGCACTTGATTTATGTGACAATAGTGCAGCCCTGTTAGAAGCTGCCTCATGTAGCACTGCAAGAGAAATAAGCAAGAGTTAGAAAAGGACAAAGCAAGAAAGGGCAAGAACTGCTACACATGATATTCTTATTGTCAAGAAAAAAGGAAGTTCATTGGGTTCTATTAGAACACCTTAATCTGTGGAACTGTAAATCTAATCCCAGGACGATCAGCAAGACCTGTCAAATCATGGTCCATGTATTCGAAAACCATGTATATCCCACCTTTATACTTGTTATCATCTGTAAACAGAGTCAGAAACCAACAACCCTTGATTTCAAATAAGATGAATGTTTTGCAAAACAGACACAGACCAATTGATAGGCAATGCACATGCAAAGTAGAGCACTTGCCTGGCTTTCCTTGATCATCTTTCTCAGGGCCTGAAAACAGTCACACAACATAAGATATCTGAAGTAAACATATTAACAGTGCAGTTTGAGGTGAATAAAGAATGCAGCACAAGTAACTAAGAGTATTCATAGCATTACCTTGAGATGTCACTATCTCTTTCAGCTTAATAACATTTTCATGGTGTAGCTTCTTCAGAATTTTGATTTCCCGTATGGCTGTTATAGGAAACTACAAAAATACAAGTATTGTTTAACATTACCTTGAGATGTCACTATCTCTTTCAGCTTAATAACATTTTCATGATGTAGCTTCTTCAGAATTTTGATTTCTCATATGGCTGTTAATAAATGTTTTATTAAACAGTCTATTCTACTAGCCCCTTGAAAGTTTAAGATTGTTGGTAGAAAATACAAAATCTACAAGTTCAGCTGGAAGCTACAGATGACTTACCATCAGCATCGTCTTACAAAATCATGAGCTCAAAATCACGAATTACCAATTGATCTATCTATATAAATAAATATGTTTAACAAGAAAATAAAACGCACCCCTTCTCTCTCATTGTCCATTCTTATTTTCTTCAAAGCAACTATTTCACCTGTCTTTATTTCTCTAGCCATGTAAACCTGGCTGCAAGAAGAAAGCGAAGCACACAAGTGCAAGTCAAGTTCCTGCTATCACTGTCAACAATCACAAAAGAGCAAGTACAAGAAACAAGATTTCTAGAGCAGAAACTAAAAGATCACAAGCTCTAGCACAGGAAAATATTTTTTTCCATCATTGTCTTTATTCAGGCAATCAAACATGCATGAAAGCTCCACTTCAATAATCCAATGATATTTTGCATGCATAATAAGAAATAAGAATATAACAGCTATTACAATGAGAATTTTAGCTTAATGGTATTCTTGCAAAGAAAGATGGGCTAAGACTCAAAGTCCCAGCTTTGACAATACAGCACTAATCTCAAATATGCATGTTTTATGATGATTTTTCTTCTTTTTTCTATTAGATCTTTTATGTTACTTTTTGTTGTATCTTCGAAAGCTAGGGTTAATTTCTCTAAATATTTTGTCAGTAGCTTATTACATATATAACAATTAAACAAATAAACATCTAGCTTGCAGGAATGATACAGCCATGGGAAAATGATTTCTCCAGTCATTTTGAAAATATTTTCAAAGTCAATAATTTAGATTCTTAAGTGATTTCCACATGGAATAGTAGCTAGTGTAAACTTTATTCTTGATAGCACAAATAAATTGCTGTTAGGTCAACAATTTGTTTTGGGATTTTATTTTTTGCATGGGCATGTGTAAAACGTCTTCCCTTTCCTGCAGGAAGGGGGTTAGTTTGGAATTTAGTAGTGCTAAAGACTTTCAGGAAATTCCGAGTCTTAGGCTTTTCTTTTGCTAATATGTTCCATTAAACCTACTGGTATTTATGAATATTAATCCTATTTAGGACAAGGATGTGTATATCAGTCACTGTCTTGAGACATCTAAATTCTAATAACAAAACTATGACCTTTTGGTTTGATGTCAAAACTTGAAACCATGTGTAACTAATTGGTTTTCTATCATCTCCCCCTCCCCTGTTTTTATCACACTATTTCTTTCTAAAAAATTCCAGCAACCTACCACAAAACATCCTATTTGCTTAAAACATCTCCCAAATATAGTCACATTCAATTATGCACCTTCCACTCTCTCTCCAAAAATTTATACTTGAGAGAATGAAGAATAGTTCAAGAATAGTTCAAACCAAGCAAGGTTCAGATGATGTAATTTTCTTTGCTTCATCATGGCATCTTTTGAAGGATAACCCTAACGAAATATACAAAGAGGTCAGGTCAGCAAAATCTTCTATTCAAGTAGTCCTTAACTTGTCTCCTAGGAAGAATATGTTATTCTCCATTTTTGTTCATTATCCTTTTCTCTATCTTATCGAGGTTTCTTTTTCTAACAAGCAAAAAAAATCACACAAAAAGCTAGCTAATTTTATGCTTAGCTAACCACAAGATAAAGCAAAGGCAGACCACTCCAAATACCTTAAATCATGTTTAATCACTTACAACACCTCGAAGACCAAACTCATGATTCCAAGGAGACACAAGCATCACAAAATACCAATAACACATGAATCAACATAATTGGCAAAATCCATGTAGCACATCCAATTTTGATCTCTCCAATATATCCCCAAAGCAACTATCAATATCCAATCAACAACCTTTTAAGACATCCGATAGAAAAACATTTTAAAGTAAGTAATGCTTTGAAACCTGAAAAAAGCTTCTAGCAAATTGATCTCAAATACAGACATTAATAGATGACTAGAGTTGCATCAAAATATCGCTGCTTCCATTGCCTGTATTCATGATGGTTTCATTAAAAAGTTCTTGATACAGAGCATTACTCTTTTAAAACGCAACACCATAAACCCCTAGTTTACTCTACATGCCCGAAACCCTACCACCCACAAGTTAAAAGAAGCAATACTGAGACAATATTTAGCACGTGATCGGTCAAAGATTGTTTCCTGAACTTGAAAAGAAAAAAAAAAAGCACAAAACCCTAGCCTATGTATATGCCTGTAAACCCTGATGCTAAATTTCTATACCCCACAACGCCAAAAAAAGAAAACCTTTCTTTCTCTAAATGCTTGCAAGCCCTGATGCTAAATTTCCAGACCCAATTGAAAATCAACACCCACAAGCTAAAAGAAAGAATCTTTACTGCAAAAAATTGAGTCCATAATATTGTTTATTGGAGATTAGTAGAATTTAAAAGAACCCAAAAAAATCCAAACTTTAAAGACAAGAAAAAAAGAGGAGATTTGATAAACTAGACTGACCCATAAGTGCCTTCACCAATCTGTTCTAATTTCTCAAAACAATCAACGCTTCTCGAACCCCAATAAGGTGATTCTGTCAGGTTAAGTTGGCCTGGCGCTGCTAATGCTCCTGCTGCGGCCATCTTTTTTTTTTTTTTTGTGCTCTCTCACGCTGTCTTTCAGCACCAAAATATATTCAGAAAGGGAAGAGCTTGCGTTTAATGAGAGAGAGGGTCGGTGAAAGATTTTTTTGTGTTTCTTTCAGGTTCGTTTCTTGAAAATCAGAGTACAGAAAAGTCCCTAAAAGAAAACTAATGTTCAATTTGGGTTCTTTTAAATTTGATTTTTCTTTTATTCTGTGTACTTCTATTTCATGTGTTGTTAAAAATAATCCTTTAAAAGCATCTAGTAGGTGGTTTAATGATAAAAACTTTAGACTAAAAGGTTCATTTCTTTTATGATCACAAGTTCGAGTCATGTGGTTGCTAATATGATGGTCACTGTAGGCTTACATGGTCGTGAACTTCAGGGCTCATGGAATTAGTTGAGGCATGCACAAACTGACATGTACATCCACGTTAATAAAAATAAAATAAATAAATAACCCTTCCAACAAAAAAAAACTTTTATTTTCTCAAATAACCCAAAAAAAAAAAAATTCAACAAGATCTTTGGAATTTAACTATTCTAATGGGTCGCAAACAGCTATTTTAGCCTATAAATATATTAAGGAGTGGATGGAAAAAATTGATAGTGTTTTTTGAATTTTAAAATTTTTTACTCAAAATTGGAAATTTGTTGTATGTTCATGATCCGTTTTACTTTATTTACATAAGAATTGCATCACGCGTTTTTGTCATGAAATTTTTTTTTTTTTAAAGAGATTGTTGAGGCACCATGGTGCTGGACACAATTTTTTTTTTTGTGAATTTTTTCTAAAATTTTATTAGTTAAAACTCTCTTTTTTGGTTTATAAATATATATATTCATTTGTTTTTCGTGACTTGGTTTTTAAACAAGAATATATCATGATTTGAGAAATAGATTTTAATAAAAAAAAAGTAAGAAAATTATTTCTTGATTATTTTTATGTGATTTTATGTAAAAATATAAAAATAATTAATTTGAAAGAATTGAATAAAATTTTCAGAAAAAAAATTAAAAAATAAATATTTTATTCTTATTGAATATTCATGAAAAGTCTTTAAAAGAAATGATGCATATTAAAGTTCATATATAATTATTTATAAAGTAATTACCAACAATATTTGAAAAGTATTGTATAATCATATGCTTTTTGTAATTATTTCAACTGAAAAAAAA
>Ga0325402_1000647_pt1 | contig 25422 bp, 25 predicted proteins | sample PopdelMetagenome_22_FD_207212 | JGI IMG/M metagenome (GOLD analysis project Ga0325402, IMG submission 207212) | Populus deltoides microbial communities from Bellville, Georgia, United States - Xylem-PdKOR-R3 | ecosystem: Host-associated > Plants > Phyllosphere > Stem > Wood/Secondary xylem...
TGCAGTTATTATAATATTATTAATTTTAACATTTAATATAAACTAAAGAAAAATAAAAAAATAATATCTAATTATTTTTTAAAATATAAACATTTGATTGTGATATATATTAAAAATAAAATAATTTTTATATATTTTATTATGTATTATCCACTATAACTAAATAATAACTAAATAAGATATAGAGATTATTATGTATTATGTATTATCCACTTTATCTTATAAATTATTGTTATTATTATTATCAATCATAATTTTATTTCTATTTTCTTTTTTGTCCTGTTTTCTCTTTCTATTATCAAGCATGACCGATTTAATTGGTGGAAAGTTTCGTAGTGTCGAGATAGAAATCTCTAGATACAATCATTTGAATTTTGAAGTGATAAATTTACAATGCTACGTTCAGGCCCTTTTCCACTCTAAATGATAATTAAGGGGAAAAAAGGTTGAAGGCATTGAAAAAATGCAGCTGGTAAAGATTTGGTCTGTGTTCAACCTATATACAATTGAAGCTAAAAATAAACCTGAGAAATAACCGAACATATCGTATATAAGTGAAGCTATAAAAAGAATCTGTTCGTGAGTGGTGGGCATTTACTTGTTACTGGGATTGTGAATGGTTGGCTCCATAAATCAATGGTGGCTAATATGGTAAGCTGCTTTCTGACTTCCTTATTCACCAATGGCAAAGAGAAAGCAGACAACCTCCACCATTTTTTGTATGCTACGTGCTGCTTTCCTAGTTTTATTTCCTCTTTTTCTCTTCCAAAAAGGAAAACAAAGGAGGGACTGCGAGAGGTAAACGTTTCTTTGAATTTTTGTTGACTTCTATCCTTCAAAATTTCTTTTTCTTGGCAGGTTCTTATCCATTTTCATGAATAGGACTCTGACTCCTTGCACGCACACATATATATCTCTATATCTATACTGTTATGTGCACATAAAGTTTGCATGACGAGGTAAATAAATCCTCCCTGGAGACAAAAGCTAGCATTGAATTTCTTCTTTATGTTTTATCGTACATCATTGGCAGCTTTGGCTAGTTTTAGCTTTCTTCGACAGCTGTTTCCATGGATCTTTGTTTCTGCTTTCACTTGCTTTAAAATAATGGTATTTTGGGATCTGAAATAAACGCCTTGTCTTGAATTTGGCAGTGCTGTTTCTTGCCTCCATGTTACCTGAATAACTTCCGAAGTCAACGACAGCTTTTGTACATTTAATTTCGCCCTTCCTACGAGGTTCAAATATCCCTTATTTTGTTTGGTTTTCTTCTTCTTGGTGATGTTTTAGTTGGCAATTAAAAGAATCTCATTCAAGACATTGGTCTTTTATGCAGGAGCTTGGTGAAAATCATCTCTATATTCGATAAAGAAACTTTTACATGGGGCTTTTGGATCTCTTGATTGCTTCATCGATTCCTGTCTTGAAAGTGCTTTTGATAACAGCAATTGGATCATATCTTGCTCTTGATCATGTTGATGTGTTGGGAGAAGAAGCTAGAAAGCATGTAAATAATGTAAGCTGCTGTTGACGCTTGTATTTAATTTGTCTACCAAGACAGCTCCCGAGAATTCAAACCCAGCTGTGAACTGTTGAATCACTTACTACATTTTTTTGTTTGTTTGTGTTAACAGGTTGTATTTTATGTTTTCAATCCAGCCCTTGTGTCCTCCAACCTTGCTGAAACTATTACATATGACAGCATGAAGAAGATGTGAGTCCTATTTATGTGATTAATTTGTGTTATATCCTATGCTGTTCAATGTTCGATTGTAGCTGCTGATTTTAATAATATTTGATTGAATATACAGGTGGTTCATGCCATTCAATATTCTCATCACATTTGTCATTGGTTCCTTGCTTGGCTGGTTTGTTGTCCAGTTCACCAGACCTCCCTCACACCTGCATGGCCTCATCGTGGGTTGCTGTGCCGCAGGTAAACACTCGCTTCATGGGCCTTTTCCAGGTGCAGGTCTTTCAAAGTCTCAAAGTTTTAATGCCATATCCTAAGCCACAAGACACTTCTGTCATAGCTAAGTTGCCAGAGGCATAGAATTCCATTGCCCCTTGATTCCTCGTGATAGCAGTTCGGGTTGCTCGGATTTGAAAGGCAGCGGCCAGAGAGTCATTAGCTTTACCTGGACCTTCACATGCCTGGTTTAAAAATCTTTCCACCTAGAGTCGCAACCAAGCGATAAACAGAAAATCCTATTGATTGAATTTTGTTTTTTCTCCTACAATAGTAGATGAATCGCCTTTGTTCAGAACCATCCTGTATAACTTGGATATCAATCGATGTGGTTCTAGTTTGATGAATTTACCACTTGTTTTTGTTCTAGTTTGAAGTGGTTCTTTCCAGAGCATGTTTACCCTCTTGTGACAATCCTTTTCACAATATTTATTTCTTCTGATTTGACTTCCATGTTGATGTGAGCAGGGAATTTGGGGAATATGTTTCTTATCATGATCCCAGCAATTTGTAAAGAAAAAGGAAGCCCCTTTGGATCTCCTGATATCTGCGAGACATGTGGATTGGGTTATGTTTCACTTTCAATGGCGGTAGGTACTTGATAGCTATCCTATCCGCTCGCGTTGCAAACTATTTATACCTGTATAATATTAATCACCCAAAGCATAACATACTGGTACAGGAAACATAATTTATCATGTTGTCTGGCTTTGAAGATTTAATTCTGGTATTAATCTTATTCATTGCTCATGGCAACTCTACAGATTGGAGCTGTTTATCTATGGTCCTATGTGTTTAATATTGTGCGGGCATCTTCATTTCCGAGCGTTAAGCAATTCGATAAGATCCATGTTGATGAATCTTCAATAGAAACACCCAAATCTGAGCTGGGGAGTTGCAAGGAACCACTACTAGCTTCTGAGAACCAGGCGGATCGATATGCACTGCGCAGCTCAGCATCTGATGAGGTTGTTTCCTGTACTGTATCATTTCCTTCAACCTTTTCACCTTTTACTTACAGCCACCATCTTTCAAGGAAATTATAGATTAATCCCTGGAATCCTGTGGCAGATGGTGGTTCGCAGCGGATTGAAGCAAAAGATCGCGGTGGTCTTCGGAAATATCAATTGGAAGTCGCTGTTTGCTCCTTCTACAATTGGAGCGGTATGAGCTTATTGCTTTTCATTTTCGTGCACATTTATCTGTGAATACACTTATGGTTGAGTCTGTATGGCGATTTGTAGAGCCATCACCTGTGTTCTTCGACTTGATTTTGGCCATGAAAACTACTTTTATTATCTTGGCTTTTTTTTTTTCCTATCATTTGGAGGGGTTTGGTTTTACTTTCCTTAGAGACAACATGGTCAATAATGGGGTTACAACTTAGTCATCGTACATTTTCTTAGTTCTGGAAAGAATATTGATCCATAAACTTGTAGCTATACGAAATTACAGGTAGGTACTTCAATGTATTATCTGATTTGACTAGGCAACACTTGGTTATACGTTGACCTAATTCTCACCATGCTCGTTCACTGGGTAGATTGTTGGGTTTGTAATTGGAGTCATCCCACTGACCCGGAAATTAATGGTTGGCAATGATGCTCCTCTTCGCGTGATTCAAGACTCTGCATCCTTGTTGGGGTATTTTACACACTGCACTCAGCTCTAGCTGAGCTTAACTTGATTTAGCAACCTGTATTTTAACTTGCAACTAGTTGCTCATTCATTATCTATCCTCCTTTCTTCTTTTCACTGAGCTTCTTAGTTTCCCCCCCTTGACTGTAGAGATGGAGCCATCCCAACCCTCAACCTGATAATGGGGGCTAACCTTTTGAAAGGTAGCAGATTTTTGTAGAATTGGCTGTTTTGGTTGATTTCTAGAAGCTGCTTGCTCAAATTGACTGGTGTGTTTCTTTCAGGCTTACGAGGGTCAGGAATTCAGAAATCTGTAATTTTTGGCATCATAGTTGCCCGTTATATTGCTCTGCCCCTAATTGGCATTTTCATCGTTAAAGGAGCACTCCGGTTCGGTTTTATTCCTCAAGATCCTCTGTATCAGTTTATTCTTCTGCTTCAATTTGCAGTTCCACCTGCAATGAACATGGGTAATATATTGATACAATTTCTGCATATCTTGCTGCTGCACCATCTCACACATTTCTTTCACACGGTTATTGCCTTGCCCCTCGTGGGTAGTATATGCATGAGTTTCTTGTAGCTTGAGCATCAGATGCATGCTTCTTTCAAGCATACTCTAGCAGACCACTGAGCCGAGCCAGTTACTGAAAACTGGAATCTTTTCTTTGTTACTGCAAATTTGGCAGGTACCATCACCCAACTGTTTGGAGCGGGAGAGACTGAATGTTCTGTTATCATACTCTGGGCTTATGCCTTGGCTTCAATTTCACTCACTCTTTGGTCAACCTTCTTTATGTGGCTAGTGGCTTGATTGCCCTAACATATCTTGTAGGAAAGATAACTATACTTTGTAGGTTACCGTCTTACATACTGATACATAAATGCACATGTTTACTTGTAAATGGAAATGCTACCTTACAAGTTGATCAAGAGAACATTGCTTTTGAAGATCCGTGCCATTTTTCAACACTCTGTAAAAAATATTTTGTAGAAGTTTGCGGGTTCAATGCGCAAAAATATTTTGTACAAGTAAATAGCAAAACTTACTATGAGTTTGATAGAAATGGCAAGCAATAATGGCAAGCAATAATGGCATTAAATTGATGAAGATTCAACATTAAGCAATCATCCCAAGACAAATATAACATGATTTGATCAGTAGTATGCTTGAGTGAAGCAAATAGATTTTCAGACAGAACTTCTTTTAGCTGGTCCTATGATCATCAAAACAAGGCTGCCCATCCTAATCACGCCATTGTGTTTCTTAGAGACATTCCTTCTCCAATTCATCAAAGTAAGGATGTTCCATGGCTTTCTTTGCTGAGATACGCTTTGAAGGGTCATACTGCACCATTTGCTGCAAATACAAGCATTTGAACAAAGTAAGTTACAGCGTTGATCTGTGCAAACTATCAGAAACCATTCATTGTTGATGAACATGATGACTTACTGATAGTAGATCCAGCCCATTCTTGTCCAAATTAGTTACAGCTGACGACAAATTCTGAGGTTTCCATTGGGGATACTCATGCCAGTTCATCAGGTTGCTTACTCCTGGCCACATTTCTTCATTTGGAGTACCTAATAACCTGCACAAGAGTTTCAAAACGTATGAAGAGAAACCCAATTGATAAAGCAAGACCAAAGCCTCCATCATTATGCAAGAATCGTCTTGCCAAACCTGAAAATATGCAGGAGCTGTTGTAGTTCAGAATCTCCAGGGAAGAGTGGTTGCTTTGTGGCCAGTTCAGCTAGAGTTGAGGCAAAACACAATCACAAAAATTGAGCAATTCTAGAGTTGGCAGATTGGTGGATAAAATTAAGGACAAGAGAAAAGAACAAGGAAATCCATACCAAATATACAGCCAACCGACCATACATCCACTGCAGTTGAGTAATGGGTAGCCCCCAGAAGGACTTCAGGAGCTCTATACCACAAAGTCAATATCTGAAACAGAAATCCCACTCAATTAGCTCAACAAATTGATATTGTAAGAGCATGACAGAAGAATGGTGGTAGCAAGCATGCATTAATTTAATTACCTCATGGGTATACTTCTTAATAGGAAGTGTAAATGCTCGAGCTAGTCCAAGATCAGCTATTTTAAGCATCATTGTCTTGCGATCCATCAACAGGTTATGAGGCTTAAGATCCCTGAGAGGATGAGAGATAAGGGGTTAACATATATGATGATTAAAATGGATATTGTAAATCAGAATTGTTAAGCAAAGAAAAAGAATAAAAGGAAACCTGTGTAAGACTCCATGGCCATGGCAGAAAGCCACACCCTTGCACAATTGATACATCAAGCTCTGCATAATAATAAGGATCATACAAATTTGTAATCAGATTAAAAAGAAAAGAAGAAAAACCTCTCAAACTAATATGATAAAAAAAAAGAGGTAACGTTGAATTTATATACCTTAACATTTTTGACAGGAATGTTCTCTCCAGTTTGGCCGCAGCTTCGGATAAATTTCTTGAGATCGGTGTCCATGTACTCAAAAACCAGATACAGAACTGTCTTGCCTTGTTTATTCTGCCCTTGTTTCACGTCCATCAAACTATGAATTAATGACAACATTAAAACATAATTAGATGATTAATTAACCTAATAATAGAAGAGAAGATCGGATCGGATCAAAATTATTTGTCTAATTTAGAGCAATTCATATCAAATTAATTGATAATTCTCTTTTAGAAATCCACAATTAGGAAATGCAGGCAAAAACCCTAAATTGAAACGACAAATAGGAGGAATTGAATGACACATCACAAAAATCCCCAAATTCAGTTTATCTAAACCCTAAATTTACTGAATGATTAAAAAACTCTACAGACCCATGCAAGATAGATCGTTAGTAAACAGAGATGAAGCACTAGCGAGGAAGTAGATCTAAGAAAAGCAGAGAGAGAGAGAGTACCGGACGACGTGAGGGTCTCTGGAGAGCATACGCAAGATGGAGACTTCACGAAGAGTGGTGGGTGGGACTCCTTCATCGTCTTCGTGGAGACGTGTCTTTTTGAGAGCAACGATCTTTCCAGTGGCTCTCTCCCTTGCTCTGTACACTTTACCGTACGTTCCCTCTCCTACTTTCTCTAGCTTCTCGAATGCATCCATCGCCGACACCACCGTGTTCGTTGGTGCTGCTGCTACTACTCCTCCTGCCTTTTCCATTTTCAAACTCTCGCTTTCTATCTCTGTTTGTGTGTTGAGAAAAAAAGCGTGGGAAAGAAACCAAAATACACGAGAGATTTGTGTCCTTTTATAACCTCCTTCTAACTGCCTCTCAGGATCATTTCCCAACGGAAACTTATTTTGAATTTCAAAAACTGGGCGGCACAAACAAACGCCTCTACTATCTCCTCCTCCTTAGCCTTTTTTCCGACATGGATGGTCCAAGCCCGGCCCATTCACAAATTAAAATGCTTAGCTTTAGCCCCTCAACTGCATGGAATACTGGGTACAGGCCCAAATAAGCCATAAACAGATTGTCTATTACGGCCTCGACCTCGCTCGATGGCAACCATGTCAACTCTAGGAGGACCCAATAATTTTCGACTTTTGATAACTCTGAAAATTATCTCCTCGATAATATTAGGTTTCCTTGAATAGTTAATTTGGTTTCAGCTAGGTTGCTGGATTAATGGCGAAGAGAAGGCAGAGCAAGATATTATTGGATCGTGGAAGTGAGTTATTGGAGGAAAGGATCAGATTTTGTGATGGTAGATGTAGATCAAATCCTATCAGGAACTTCTCTGTTGATCAAATCTGCAGAGCCATACAAGACTTCCAAAAAATTCACCCCTTACAAAGCTATATAGAATTTAAATGGCAAAAGGGAGTTCTAGATGGGCGTCTTGTTTTCATCAAGAGGTATGCAAGAGGCGGTCAAGAGGTCTACCGTGACATTGTTGTCTCGTCGCAGATGAGCAGTCACAACAATGTTCTCAAGCTATTAGGTTGTTGTTTGGAGATCCCAGAAGGCCCAGCTCTAGTTTATGAATATCCAGAGAATGGAAGTCTGGATAGACATGATGGATCATTACCTTGGGGAACCAGATTGAAAATTGCCAAGGAAATTGCAAATGCCGTGGCATATCTCCACACTGCATTTCCCAGGCCCATCATCCACAGAGACATAAAACCTGCAAATATCTTCCTCAACCAGAATTATGCTGCCAAGTTGTCCGATTTCTCTTTTTCCATATCAATTCCTGAAGGTGAATCGAAGGTTGGAGATGATCTTCTTGTTGGGACATTTGGTTTCTTGGACCCTGATTATACGATGACAAATTTTGTGACAGAGAAGACTGATGTCTTCAGCTTTGGGGTGCTGCTGCTCGTCCTTCTTACTGGACGAGCAACACTTCAAGGGGAAATCCATCTGATAGAGCATGTGAAACTCTTGGTTGAACAGGATCGGGTACATGAAGCTGTGGATCCTATGATTAGGGGAAACGGGGGAGAAGCAATTGATCAGCAACAACTGGAAGCATCCATTGAACTAGCCTTGAGATGCACCGATGATTCAGGAGAAGATAGGCCACTAATGATAGAAGTAGCAAAAGAAATCCAACGAATTGAAAGATCCATCACTGCAGCTCCATAGCTACAAATATTATCTGTATCACTAAAGTGCAAGAAACACTTCCACTTAATGCTTGCCAACAATGCAATGTAGCACTCAACAACTGATGCATTCGGTAGGATTTTAGTCATCTAGATTTCTTTTATATCATGTAGATGAATTCTAAGTTCCTAACTGTTATTTTACTATCTGTATGAACATGATCAGTCTCATGTGCTACCTAGTTTGTTTGTTCTCTTGGTTTCTGTTATTGCAGATTTCTTTTATGTACCTTGGTTTTGATTAATAAGTATCGTTCATTTTTTTTATATATATAAAAAAAAAGTTTGCAATATTCTTGCAAGACCAGCTCTTGTAATTCGGTAGGATTTTTAGTCTTCTAACCTAATTCTATCCAAACTAATATGAATTGATTAGAATTTGTCCTTTTCACTCCATATTTTTCCTAAATTATAAACTTTCTTCATAGAATAGGCGTAAGATATGATTCAACACAGGGACCATGTACTTGTCAAACTTTAGCAGCCTTAAACTTGCAAACTGGGACTGGGGAATTGCAATTGCAAACTTGATTTCAGTTCAATCATGATGGGGCTCTAAAGTATGCGAGTATGTGCTGACTTATGGTGGTCCTTTCCTTTATGCTTTTGTTGGCATAAGCATACCACCTGCTGTCATGTGCGATAGCTGCCAATGTACAATTGTTATTAGATTTCTAGGTGTGGGACCGTCCTTAGTTCAATGCAAAAGCTAAAAAGGACACGCTATGGCCTACATAAAGATGTTTGACAACGGGGACAACTAGGGTTAGGTCTTGGAAATGGCATCGGAGAAGGGGAGGGTGTGCGTGACAGGAGCTGGAGGATTCTTGGGATCATGGGTCGTCAATCGGCTTCTCTCTAAGGACTAGCTTGTCCATGGAACCATTAGAGATCCCAGTAAGTTTAAAACTAATAGGATCTCTCTTTATCTTAAGTATTACTTCATGCTTCACTTAAGTTATTATTACTAATTTCCTAATCTGATTAACAGTATCTTTTTTCACTGTTTGATCTCTTAAGGAAGTTTTTTTTTTTTTTGGCAGCAAACATGGCACGATTCTTAGTAGCTAGTGCATCTCAATAGCTCAGACTTAATGAGTGGAATTATTTCTTACGATATGCTATGACGTAAATTTGTTGACCATGGTGTACAGCGGATGAAAAGTACGCTCACTTGAAAAAACTTGACAAGGCGACCGAGAATCTCAAACTCTTGGCAGATTTACTGGACTTCAACTCTCTTTGTTCTGCTATTGAAGGATGCAGAGGAGTCTTCCATGTGGCCAGCCATGCTCCCGCTCCCTCCATTGCACTACCAAACCCCGAGGCAAGCATGGATACTTCAAAATGGTTTCTTTCCAATGAATTTACTTGAATAACTAAAATCATTATTTGACGGTAATTAGTTAAGATACATGCCTTCTCCTTGTGATCTTAGGTAGAGTTGATTGAGCCAGCTGTAAAGGGCACGCTGAATGTGCTTAAAGCAAGTGCTGAGGCAAAGGTAAAAAGAGTAATCATTGTGTCCTCTGGAAGTGCAGTTGTGAGGAACCCAAACTGGCCCAAGGATCTAGTGATGGATGAGACATGTTGTTCTGATGAGGAACATTGCAGAACAACTGAGGTGAACACCCAGAAAGTTATTGTAGTGCAAAATTGGTAGTTCCAAGTTGAATATTGTCTGGCATTTCGTAACGCTCTTCCCCATGATATAATACATCTTTGTTATCATTTGTATACTAAAATATCCACTTCTGTTTTGGTACCAGAATTGGTATAGTCTTTACAAAACAGAAGCAGAAAGTGAGGCTTGGGAATACGCAAAAAGGACAGGGCTTGATGTTGTAGCAATTTGTCCAACCCTCATTTTAGGGCCAATTCTGCAGTCCACAGTTAATGCAAGTGCCAAGGCTCTTATTAAGATTTTGAAAGGTAGCTATTCAAATCACACCTAGTTTGCAAAATCTGTTTGTGTTTTGTGTTTGCCTAGGTTTATGTGTATTTCTGATGACTTCAAGATGAAATACTGTTCAGGTTCGAGCATCAAATACTAGAATTGGTATTTAATTTATCACCGGAGCTTTAACTTGTACTGCCTCCTGTTCGTGCTAGGCTGTAATCGTGTAGTTTAAATTTCAGAATTCAACAGCAGCTTGCCGCATTCTGTTGATACTTTCATTTTTTCGTTCTTGGAGAATTTAAATAATTACATCAAAAAAAATTGATATCAAAGTTTGTAAACTGTGGTTATACCTGCTTCAGCAAGTAATTAACTTGCCTCCCACGTCAAAATGCAAATCTTCTCATTACTATCTGGTGTTCTGCATGCATTAAATGCCCCTGCAGACGGGTGCAACTCATTGGAAAACAGGCTTCGGCTGATAGTAGATGCTCGTGATGTGGTTGAAGAGCAGGTTATGGCATATGAGACGCCTGAGGCAAAAGGTAGATACATATGCATGGCGCACGCAATCAAAGCTAAGGATTTAGTGGAGAAATTGAGGAGTACATATCCTAACTACAATTATCCTAAAAGGTGTGTTCTTCGTTAGATCACATTTTCAAACAAACAGATTTCATATTTACTACTATAATGTGATTCTTTAGGAGTTCTTTGCATAATTGATGTTACATGTTGAACCTCATCTACAAGTACTGATTTCCATTTATGGTTTTATTCATGTTTCTTGGTAATCTGATAATACTTGTGCTTGTGATAAGTTCGGAAAAGTTACAGAGTCTAGGTTTGAGTTTCGGTCCATCGCAGAGGAAACTCTCAATGACTCCGTGAAAAATTATCAAAAGACTAGACTCTTGGATTAAACAAACATGGATATACAGGTCAATTTGCCCCACATTTTATGATATAGGTTTCAGTGTAATAAAAGTGCTTTTTCTGCACCGGATCAATGAGCCATATTGCTCTGCAAATATTGTAATTCCAATTTGAGCATTATGTAGTTCCAAATCCAAGATTTTCTGGTGGCCTAAGGGTCAGTGTTTTCATTTTTTGACTATAATCCCCACTTCTGTTTTTGCACCAGAATTGCTAGTGTCTTTCTAAGACAGTAGCAGAGAATGAGGCATGGGGATATGCCGTTAAAAAAAATGGAAAAGCAGGTTTGGAGCACAAATTTTAATTATTCTGCCTGTAGTCTACAATTTGTATCTTGGAATGTTCAAGAGGAGCGTAGCTCCCTTTTGATAAGATTTTGTACGACCCTTTGTTGTTTGATGATCCAGTTGAAAAGGGCCTTCGCCCACTTCACTTTATCAACCTCTTTTAGCTCTTTGAGGCTTGTTTTCCTTTGCATTTTGCATCTTCAAGACCGCATTTCACAATCATCTGCTCCTCCACCAAGAAAGCTTTGAATATTAATTAGGAAAACCGCCTTATAGAATAACTGGAACGATAACCAACGAATATATCTCCAGTGTAATTTACACTGTCAAAGTAGGGGAAAGAATATATCTCCGGTGGAACTCCCAGCACTGCCCGCGGCCAACATGAGTGCGGTACGAAGTTGTGGTGGAGACAGAGAAAAGGGGTTCGTTCAAAAAGACACAAGGATTGACTTCATTAGAGAGTGCAGGAGTAATTACGCGGGGTATGCGCATACCCCACCAAAGACATAGAGACTTCGGAATAAAAAACAATGATTCCTGATAGTGTTAAACCATCCTTAAAAATGAGTTTCAAAATTGGATCAGGCAAACTGGTATAAGGGTTGCCTATGTTTAATAGAAAACCAGAAGCACTGGTGTTATCACCAATGACCTAACAGGAATCACCTCTCTTGTATCAAGATTTGGGACACTTTCAAAGACATCGATAATGGAGGTATAGAGGAAGAAGAGGGGGCTGTTTTCCGAGGTATAGGTGCTGTTTATGAGCGGATTTGAATTCAGGGCCCCAGTGCCTCATAGGCTTATTATATCAGAATACAAAATCCAGAACGTAAGTTAAAGGAAATTGAGTAGGCAAAAGAGTTCTTACTCTTGCATTGGGACATAATACATAGTAGTACTTGGAGCATGAATTTTTCACTTGGCTTCATTTGACACCGACGGAGAGATGCAACCAATTCCTTGATCAAAAAAAAATTGTGTTGATTTACCGACCCTCAACCCGGGTCTTGGGTGAGGTTAAACCCTGACCCGGGCCTTGGGTGAGGTTAAACCCTGGACTACGCGCATTAATCCAACATGACCCAGCATTAACAAAATTTCAACTTTGCCTCATTATTCTCACACGTGAAAGTTACAGCTGATTAAAGAAGAAGAAAAGTTGGCTTATTACCAATCTAATTACCTACTGTTCCACATAAAAATTAAGAAAAAAGGCACAAGGTGTTCCAACAGGAGTCCGTAACTGCCAAACCACGGAACAACAGAGGTAGCTCGAGGAAAGGAAAATTTGAAGCTGTCCTCTTAAAGGGTTGTTAGGCCACTGGATGAGGTTGAGGACATCACAGAGAGAACTTCTGTCACAGAAGACATGACACTCAACGCAGCTTTCAGGACATCCTGAGAGCACCCTGGTTTCACAATGTTTCTAACCTGGGAAATTGAAGCAAAACGATTTCAGTGAAAGCAAACACATTTCGAATAGCACTCGTGCAATAACATGTTGTAGAGAAAATTCAGTCGTAGAATATTATGTCAGCTGACCCTCCAGCATTGCTAAATCTGATTCACCCCACAAAGGAATAGCACATAAAATATGCATAAGCATTTTAAACATATGAAACAGCTAATACACTGAATGTATGATGAACAAATACACGCAGAAGACACTAATCATCATGCCTCGTAACTAATTGAACAGTAATTCCATCTAAGGAAACTGATGAATCCACATACAAACCAAATTAATTTATGTTTTAAGTTCTTTCATCTTATTTTCCGAGAACCCAATTGGAAAAAACTAATCTGATGGCCTTCATAGGCTGTGCAAAGGGAAAGAAGATAATCCAAGATAATGAGAAAATATCTGAAAGTGAAACACGTAATTGAGAGAATAGAAACTGAGCACCTTGTCAAGGTATTCCTGCAGTTTCTTGATCCGGCCCATGTAATCCGCATCTTCAACACAGAGAGATACAGCCTTAGAATCAGCACCAGGACCATCAAATTGAAGGGGACCTGGATTTCTGTACAGATCTTCCATCAAAAATCTTCCTGCATTTACTCTCAGCAGCCTGCAATTGAGCCATGCAGAAAATTACTACTGCATGCTTCTCTGAGTTCATGAGGACTCTCTGTAAGTTGTGATCACAATATCTACAAAGTTCCTACTTGGCTAATTCTCCTACTATTTAAATAACATGTACATTTAATGAAACATTAAAAAGAACTTACTCATATGCTTTGCCTTTCAAATCCACTGTAGCTGGATGAATAGCAGGTTTTCCAATTGAAGATGCACCAGGGCTTTGAGCCCAATGCTTCACTGTCATCATTGCCTATGATTTTACAGAAAATAATCTAGATAAGCTATTATTCTGTATCACTGCAAGCATCACAAAGCAACCAGAACTGGGATGCAATGCATGCATCATGATTTTGCAAGGAAAAAGAACTTTGCAAGTAAAAAAGAAAAAAAGAAATCAAAAGAAATCTGCCATAACAGGCAGAAACAGAATTAAAACTCAACTGTAATAGGAGCAGCACCACAACGCCACTTGTTCGAGGGATTCTTTAGGTTACTTACTGTGGCCATGTAACCATTCAAACCAGCGGCTAAAATATGGTAGCAGATGTGCCCAAGAACCTATGAAAAATAACACTCAATATTAAATAAAAGTCCCTGTATTGAACCTGGAAAAGGTGAGAATACATATCAAACCTAATTGATAACATACATAGGCATAGTCACAATCGAATTTCGATGGTAAGGACCCTCGGGCCTGATAACCAAAAAAGTGGCATATAGCATTGAACTTCTTCCCCTTATATGTCCCTTCTTTCTGCTCAAAACACCAGTAGAAGCTAAGTCAATTGCATCAAACTAAAAATCATTAGACAGTTGATGGAAACCAACAATAGGGCCATTCTGCTTGACAAAACTTTCAGAGCTATATAGCAACAGATCATGGATAGTTACAATAAGGAGACTTGTAAGATCTCATACAATCATTTCATGAAAAAGAAATGCAAAATTATTTCAGCACCCACCAGACAAGTTAAAGATATAAATCAGGGCTAGGTAATCAACAATGAAAAAAAAAAAAGCCATGTCATACCAGCCGCCTGTTCATTTCTGCCTCCACAAGATGTGCTAGAAGTTTCTCTGTTTCAATCTAGGTTAAAAACAAACAACAAGAAATCAATTTATCACTATTTTAAAATTTACTGGTTCCTTATAAAAAGAATCGCATGCTCATTACCTGGGATAACTGTGCTGAGTCATCAGATTCAGGATGAAGTAGCAGCTGTGCCATTAAAAATATTAAATTTTAGTTAGGTAAAATACTCACTTACTTAAGATTGATTGACACATATCTTGAAAAACAAATCAGTTAGGGAAATTTAAACCTCTCTCTTGATAAAGGGTGGCAAAAATTCAAGTAAAGCAGATGCCCATGGTGAAAGCTGTGATGAAATGCTGTCAGGAGCAACACCTTGCTTGAGTAAACTGTGTATTTCCTGAGAAGTGCACAGAATTTCAGTACTCCCTTTCATGGGAAAAGAGAAGCAAGCTATCCCACATACACACTGGCACAGAAATATTAGGTATGCATCTGGACATGTGTATAGATGTATTCTAGGCACATGCACAGACTGTTTGTTTGGGACTTTGGTCTTAGGGACAACACTCACATTCCCAAATGTTGCTAGGGAGGGAGATACAAAAGTAATTACCTTCAAGAGAGCATAGACCTCAGGAATGCTTTCTATGAGTCCCTCTGGCAGTAGAATGACTCCATGATTCTTGTCTGGTGCAATTAATCATGTGAGATGACCAATACCACAATTTATCATGAAACATGATATGCAACAACTTAGATTATCTAGAACCTTGCTCTGCTCGTGCTTGGACTGCATCGCAAATTTTTTTGGTCAAGTCAAAAAGAGTAAGCTTCGATGCAGCCACCTCCTCACCAAGAATAACCTGCAAAACACAGAACAAGCATTGTTTAGGAAGGAGAAAGCCAAGTGCATAAAAGAGTCATTTGAAGCTAAAAATAAAAGTAACTGCAAAACTAACCATATTTGGATGAGACTGAAGTGTGCATTCCAGAGCAACATGAGATGCCTTTCGGCCCATGAGCCGGATGAAATAATAATACTGGAAAAGGAAATAATATGTTAAAGGTTACACAAAGACAAATTTCACTGTAAGGAATAGTCTTATATTCCTTTATCTTTTACCATCACAATTGTAATTGCAAAAGAAAAATCTCATCTAATTTCGAGACAACGTGCTGTACTAACCAACTAATTTATATTTCTTAAGGTAGCTTTCTGTTAAATGAACTTCAAAAAATGAGACAACAACAGTGAATTCTTGACTGGAGGTTTGTGAGTCAAAAGGTTGGTGAATTTATTACCTTCTCTGCAGAGAGAGCATCGGTGCACACATTGCTGATGAGCTGGGAATTAACCTGCAAGCGAGTAAAGTGTGAAATTTTATTTTATTCAATTAATTCGATCATGCATATTCACAACGTAACAATTTAACTATACCAAGTAGCCTAGCACCTCAGTTTCCCAAAGGACAGAATCAAACAGCACTACTGGGTTAAGAAAATAAGAAGGTAAAAAACCAATGAAGGGTGATGTTTTCATCCTTGATCATGAACCCAGCCACTTTCATTATATTGCATTGCTGACACTGTGCAACATAGTTTCACACATTATCATATAGGAAATTTTCAATGCGCGAATGAGCAGTAATTCTATCAAGTTTTCCTTCTATATAAGCTGCTTGATTCAACACAAACTTATAAATATACAAATATTGCAACGTAGACAGCAGTAGCTCCTGCTTAATTGACTTTGATACCACCTAAACCATCTTTTCTTTTCTTTTTTTCGTTTTTGTGATCCATTTTACTAGGTGAAGCAATTTCCTCAAAGTGTTGATTAATGTAGAACAGTATGGTGTCATTTGATCATACCTTGCATATTGTATCGAAACCAACATTGGTTTCCACAAATTGATTCTTGAGATCTCCATTTAAAGTAACAGGAACACCAACCACCTGCAAAATCCAAACACTATATCTAGTAAATTGCAGAGGTTGTAGCACAAAAATATGCTCGGGAAAAGTTGCTAAGGCTGCTAGGCATGCAAGCATAAACTATTTGCAACTGTTGCTGATCCTGTCAGAAGCATGCAGAAATACCTTTGTTTGGCATTTTTCCACAGCAAATGTTTCAGCAAGCTGAGCAGCATCTGTATTTGATGTAACTCCTTCAAAAGCAAAAAGCTTCCGTATTTAGTAATTGCTGTAAAATTGCATATGCATCTCTTTGCAATACTAAAGCATCAAACTTACCTCCAATGATAACAAGGGCATCCAATTTCAAATCTTTGCATGCAGTTAGTGCTGCCCTAACCTGTTCGGTTGTTCTTATTTGATCTTTTGTCCGTCCCAGCAAATCATAACCGCCTTGTCAAGCATAACAAAATAACAAATTAGCCAAGTCTCATCACCAAATGACAACCGAAGATCCCATCATGACATTCAGATGGTAATAATACATACCTTGATTTTTGTAGGTCTCAAGAATGTCATCTGTAATTTCAAGTGTTTTCTGAGCAAAAAAACCTTCAGAACCTCCTGGTGACAGATAAAGCATTGTATAAAGTAGATGTCATTTTCTTGAAAGAAAACACAACAGGCTAACAAGTACACGGTGTGTGTTCGTGAGAGAAGTAAAACTGCAAAGAGACTGGGTAGAAATCCAAGACAATTAAATCCAAAGATGAAACGCTTGGATGAGATGTTGCTGCTTATGCTTACCTAGAAATCCAAGTAAAGTGCTTTTAGGATTATGGATTTTAAGAGCGTTTTGAAGACCCCATACGACATTATGTCCTCCAGGAGACTGTCTCCCACAGAAGACTATTCCCACCCTGTTGAGAGACAATAAATACACCAGCCAAATATGAGCCTTTTTATCGCACGCCCATTACAAGTCTTTTAACTTTTCACTACATCCAATATCAATGCATACACTCACAGAAACACAAAAAACAAAGAGAAAGAGCATTTGACCGGACAAGCCATCAGGTCGCTGATCATAACAGTGAATTCAAAAAAGAGCCGCACCAGAAACAGAAAAGGGAAAGGGGAATGGATGATTGATCAATCATTTAGAATGGAAATAGGAGAGGAGGCAGACCTGACAGCAGGATGGTCGGTTATAATCTGAGCATCAGGGACTTTAGCAGTTGCCCTGAGGAAGTGAGCCAAGGGCTGACCATAGGTGTGGGGAAAGGCTCGGCTTATGGCGTGGACATCAGCCGGGTCCGCACATGTGGTTACATCCCCAAATTCTACCCTCACGGTAGTTCCCTGCAAGATGCACAGGTCCCATACATATAAATACAAATCCAACTCATTAACTGTTCAATTCCTACTGTAAGCAAAATAAATGAATAGGAATTGTCAAGTATATAGTAATCCATCCAGAACTAGTAACTAAAAGAATCAAACTAACAAAAAAATCATGATTCTCTTCTCTCTTTCTGCTAAAGCAGATCTACCAGCCGGCAAGCAAAAAAAAATCGATCAGGCGAAAAGATCAATGAAACATCGATTACAACAAAATAAAACACAAGAATTAAATAAATCTAGAAAGTAACTAATGCTATAAGAACGATACGTTCTGCGTTGTTTTAAGAGCATAGAAGAGAAAAATCGGAGAGGGCGAGGGAGTAGGAAAGACCTGAAGACAGGGAGGGAGTCCTGGCTGGTAAAGAGATCGGAGTTTTTGGAGATCGGAAAGTTCTCTAGGGATGCCGAAATCGGAATCCATGCCTCTTTGCCCTTTCCTTCTTGTTGTTTGGTTGGTGAGTTCAGGTAGTAGGAGTGCAGGTAGTTGTGTGTTGGTCGGGCGTGTAATTTTTTTTTTTGTAATCTTCCTTACTTCTGCTTTAAAAGACGGTTTTTATAGGGGGGAAGGGAGAGGAGGGGACCGGGCGATACTACCAACTATAAAAAAAAAATTAAGAAAAGAATAGCCCACCAGTTTTGGCCACTTGTATTTGATAATTCATTAATCCGCCTTGCTTCTAGGGTTTATTACAAGGCGCCCTCTCCCTCTCCTTCTCCTTCCATCATTGTCTAGAGTTTTTTTTTTTGTTTCCCCTCGTTCTTATCCCCACTGTCACCGTGGATCCCTTCGTCGCATCCCACCGTATTTTTCCCTTCGAGTGGATAAACACTACACTAGGGTGTGCACTTCAAGAGTGTTGAAGGGCTCGGGGGTCATTGCAAGGGATTAGATATGATGATGGTAATTATTGTGGTCATATCTAAAGCATATCCAAATTGATCCAGCTGGGAATATGCCAGGAGGATATTCTGGTAATTTCAGAAGGAGCCCACTGACTTGCCAAGTTTTCGTTTGGATCCCTCACCTAATACCCTGCTCCGTTTTCTTACATTACAGTTTCCCCCGAGCGAAAAGGACAGGTCAGGTAAGATAAGGTTGGATTTTAATTTGCTTCCCCGTCGAGCGGCTTGATCCCCAAGCAAGGGGCCGCGATATTGTGCCCCTGGTTTCCTCACTTGTTAATGTCAACAATTGGACTCTTTGACGTTATCCATTAACCCGCCCCTTGCAAGGATCTCGAAGAAAGAGACAACCTTGGCTATGCATGGCGAGATGCGCGGCCGGGATGTAGCTACTATTTTTTTATGCTTTATTAATTATTTTTAATATTAATATATAAAAACAATTAAAAAATATAAAAAAAATTAATTCCAACCTTCAAGAATTTTAAAAAGGACCCTTAAAAGCATGACACATAAAAGGACCCTTATAGCATACCACTGCCATCCAAAGCATGGCCTCGTTATGATTGATCAAAGTCAAGCAGTCAACGTACGGAGACATTGAGACAAGATTTCAGACAAAATCAAAGATGAACATATGATTGAGATTCCTAATTGTCAGAATCGGGGAACAACCTTGCTCTGCGTGCTCATCAAACATCCCACCAGCTTAGCATGATAAAGAGTTCTAGACCTTAATTACAAAACCAAATTCAGAGCAAAGAAGATTCACATCAGCCTGTTTCATCCTTGGTCTTGAAGCTTTGCATCTCCTGCTGTTTGCCAAGGATATAAATGGCTCTCCTCTTAGGGCCGCGTTTTCTGGAGCTTTCTTTTCCACGGTTTCCAGTAGAACTGCCACCAGAGTTGGCTGGGGCATTGCAGGCTGGGTGAACAGGCGCACGATGCCCAGGAACCAGAGCAGGGATTCTACAAGAAAGCAATAATAACGGTAGCTTAAGATCAAGCAATTCAACGCATGGCCAATCGACCTTAACCTAGCTAGTCATCAGCAGCACCACAAAAGAAACAAATAATTTTGCTTTCAGTGGCGCCTGGACCATAAATACATGGCAAGGACGAAAAGGCACCTGCATCTAGCAAATCTACCAGGATCCACGAAGGTAACCAGTTTAGCACAAGGAAACTGGTAGGATTTGGTGCATGCATCCTTAACAGCACATATTAGCATGACATATATACGGGCTTGTTTCGAAGCTGTTTATGAAATCAAATTAAAAGGAGAGAAAGAATAAAGCATTGGAGAAGAAGATAATTTCTTCTGCTTATATATATTGGGGGAGAGTTGGAGGTCGATTCTCACCGCGTTACTCGCTCGTTAAAAGTTTTCTCGTCTATAGAGTGACAATTAACCGTACACGTGTCGATGGACCCAAGAGATTCAAACCATCTTGGCCTGATGCCTTGACGTCGCCGGATTGGAGACTGGTTGCATAAACTAAGCATGTTTCTAGCGGCCCGTTGCCCATTCAAGATACTTTCGCTTCTTGAACTAAACAGAAATACACGTGTAAGTAAATTACGGGTTTACAGGTCGTGGGGTTGTTCTCATGGAGGAGGAGTAACCTGAGGAAATGTGAAAGGATAGCATTTCGCCTCTGTAACACCACCACTGCATTTGCAAGGCAAGCTGCTGGAAATCAAGTAAAACGGTCGGGAAGGCAAATTATTAACAAAACCTTATTGCCCTTAAAAATTACTGTAACTCTAGATTCATGGGAATTGTTCACGGGAACAGTATAATAACTATTGTATACTTCTACAAAAAATTTTAAATCTAGTTTTCAGAAGTATTAATTCTTTTCATATGATTCATTCATTTTTAAATTAATTAAAGAAAAATATGTTTTTTTTTATTTTAACAGCATAATAAATAAAACCATTAAAATATCCTTGGAAGCAAAAATTTAAATCTAACATCAAAAAGTGTTTTTGTATTTCCACAATAATTTTATGTTGTTGTAATTTAAGTCATGAGACAATTTAGCATTTCCACTAAAATAAAAATTAATAATAAACAACTAAAATGTACAATAAAATGATGAAAATTCTAGCAGAATAATCTTAAAATAAGGGGTATTTTCAACTTTTTACCATGGTTTTTTTTATAATTATAAAGATAGATCAATAACAATTTACATTTGTCTAAAAAAGAAAAAATGATATCACTGTGTGGCATACTTAGAGACGCTGGCACTTGTTGGGCAACATATGCAGTGCCTCCCGACATCCAAAAATAACTTTTTATCATATTGTTGGAAGTATCATCATGTTTTTTTTGTTGGTGGTTTAGTTTGGAATCGGTGAATCTTTTTTTTCTCTTCAATTTTTTCTTTTTCCTCCCTAAAAAAATAAAAATCAATCCTTTTTATTGTTGATATTTCAACTTCAGTCCTTATTCTTTTAATTTTTAAATTTTTATCTTGATTTTTTTATAAAAAAATTATTTATTTTTAATTTCATCATTAAATCTTTATTTATCAAATATTATATTCTTCATTGTTATCTTTAATCTTTAGACTTGTATACTTTTGTAAATCATTTTGTATATTCAAATATAATTAAAAATTAAACTTTATAATTTTTACAAATATTTCATATCTAATAACATTGATCATAAGTTTAAAAAATTAACCACAATTTTATTTATATAAAAAAAAACTTTATAATTCAGTTTAACTATAATTACAAGTTTATCATTATGTTTTGTTTTTATCTTATTCAGCACCTGAATATTTTTCTTAAAGAAAAATAGTTCGGCCCCAGCAAGGTGGAAGGGACTAGTTATACTGATACATTGATTATACTGATACATTAAGCCGGTAGCATTTGGGCAGCTGCCTCCACAGTTTCAGCAGACTCCAGTAATGCAATGCTGCAAAAACTAGCACGCTGGTATATAACCTTTGCATCCAATAAAACGTAAATTTTATATTAATTGAGAGCTTCTACTAGACAGGGACCGAAATAACCGTCCGTGAACTATATTAGCAAACAAGCAACACCTCCTACGATCCTGGTTTTGCCTCTTCTGCACATCAAGATCTAGGACTCGCGACCACAAGCTGTTCCTGTTCCAAAATTTAAAATAATAATCTATCTAAAACTCAGTTCATCTGGTGCATGGACTTCTTCCTACTAACCACATTTATCTTGGCAAGCAACCACCGAGTCAAGGATGTTGTATCATAACAAGAGTCTTTTGAGAGTAAGCCCATGCTGCTTTTCGAAGCAAAAAAAAAAAAATTGATAATCAGAAACTATTCCAGAAAATATTTACCCCTTTTCAGAGGACACAATACCAACATATTCAATACACTAACTGGACATGGACACCATGCCCTTTTTTCTGACCAACTTCGTGTTCACCTGGCCCAATTCAGAGTTCCAGAACTGATCCTAAGCTAAAGACAGTTGGACAAATCATTAGAAAAACAAACAATGTTACTTTGCCTTTAATGAACTGAGAAAGAAAAAAATCATCGGAGTTCGTCCATACTCAAATGTAGAGCACAAAACTCCTGGGCCCCAGGTCACCCTGCCGCTGTGATGTATCTGGTGGCAGGAGCAATCCCTATACCTACAAGCTGCTAAAAAAGTGGTGATTTCAAGTCCAATAATAACATAAAAGTTGCCAAATAAATTTAGTATAGGGTGGACCTTTATAAACATGAATGCAATGCTTTAGCCTTTTGAGCACCACTGTCAAGTATTTGCAGATCAAAGTTAACCAAATGCCCTGACTAAAACCTTGTCTCTAAAAAACCTAACCACAACCCAAAAGGAAAATCCCAGTCCAAAAACTAGACAGCTAACAGAAAATCGATACTAGTCCATGCTCCATCATCGAACTTCTCAGGGATTACATACATGCATTTCATAGCATGGACAAAACACTGCTCTTAAATCAAGACCCAAGGTAAAGTAGCAGTTTCATGCAACTCATAACACTACCTAGAGTAAACATATTATATAACTATTTTATCAATCTACACTTGAATATAATGAGCACAGATTATCTAAAAACCTAATAAGGCACCATGCATCTCAATACATGTTTATATGATATAGAAGAACTCATGAGAGTAGTTAGATGCATAAAATGTTGCGAGTTTGGCTAGGTCCCCACTCCAGCAAGACAGTTTGGTTAGTTCCACTTGTTCTTGGTGCTTCAGGACTTCAACATCCTAGACTATTCTGGATCTTGGGCCAGCCTCAAGTTAACAGCATTGATCAACATGACACACATCAAATCCATGTCACCAAAAACAAAATACCAAAACATGGGACCTTCCTAAGTGATCCAAATATAATTCCAGTTCCTTGAACCCACCACAATGGCCTTCCCACTATATGAAAACAAAAAGGTTTCACTTCAGATTATGGAAAAGATTTTAGCAGGACAGCAGAGTCCATACTTAGGCATTCATTCACCAATGCTCTAAATACACAGCATTCCAAATGAGGCTTCCTTTGATCAGCTACAAATTTCATCCAATTGACAAGTGCTTAACTCTAACTCAAATCACAACCTCGGATTTTCACTAGCTGATAACAAGCCCAGTGTAGCAATCAAATATATAGGACTTATTTATCTGACCAGCAACCTCCCAGGATTTTCTTATTTAAATGCTAAAACAATTGTATTCCCGATACCCAGGTTCTCAGCAGCCTAAATAAAAGGTACAGCGAAGCCATTACAGCATGACGTGGGTTGTAATAAAAAATATATTTGTTATAGAATAAGCCTATTGCATGTTTTTGCATAAAAACAATTAGCATGTCAAATGGAGGAACTGGACAATAATAAACAACATAAAGCAAGTAATTTGAGCTAATGCTAACAAGCCCCAAGTAACCACTCAAGTATATCCATGATATACCAGGTTCATACATCAGAAGAGGTCACAACACGCTGAGATAAATTTGAAAAATCACTTTTGGAATTGCCAGTAAAGTTAATATGCAAACTAAGCTCACAGTTTTACAATTCAGTTCAGAGCAAACCCAATACCAAATGATAGATAACCATAAAAAACACAAAATCCATCAAACAAATTGAACTGCAAGATGAATTAGCACTAAACTAGCAACTGTTAACGGACATAATCACCAACATAACTAAGGTAGAAACTAAAATAGTTCGAATCCTCGATAGGGACACCACATAGAGTCAAATATTCAAAGTTCAAGAAAACATGAAAACCAAACATCAGAGCCTAGAATCGTTACCAATAGGAGAAAAATGCCAGCATACATCTCCACTCCTAGTCCAACCAAAACAACACTCCCTCTTCAAATTACTGTTTCTCATCCCTCTCTCTATTCCATTGCTCAATCCTAGCCCTTCGTTCCTCACTGCCTTCCCTAACTGGACTCCCATGTCTTTTTCTCCCTCCCTCTCTGTCATACTTGTCATTCCTCCTCCCATTTCCACGATAATCACGGTCTCTGTCTCGATCTCTGTCCCTGTAATCCCTCTCACGCCTATCATAATCTCTCTCCCTCTTCCTAGGACTCACACTCCTACTCCGACTCCTACTAACCCTATATCCACGATATCTTCCAAACAACTTTCTCCGCAAATCCCTCCCAATCAGCTTCACGTGCATAAAATTACAATAACCGCCACGGTTGCAGTTATTCTCCTCAAACTGCCTGCAGGTAGCTTCACGAAAATCAGTGACGGGAGAGAAATCAGCAATGATTGGGCGACCAGAGTAAAATCGTCCTTGAAGAGCTTGCAAAGCGGCGGCAGCTTGGTCTTCCTCCTTGAACAGAACATATACGTTACCGATCATGTGATCAGCGAGATTATCACAAACATTGAGGCTCTCGATCTCGCCAAATTTGTTGAGTTCTTCAAAAATATCCTCGTAAAATTCTTCAAAATGCTCCTGGATCTTGTGCGGGTCAAGTGGCTGGCCTTGAGCATCGACGCCAGGAGTAATCATGTCAGGACGCTGGTACATGTTGGATAATAAGAGAGTGGGAGAGATGGTGGGGCGGTTGTGGAGGCGAGAGCATCGATCGCCGTGACGGCATGCGCCAATCTTGAAGTAGAAAGGACAATTAACTCGGTCTTTCTCAGTACCGAAGATTGAAGCTAAGTGCTCCGCCATGGTTTCGTATTTGTTAGTTAGGGTTTGAAGGAAAGGAGAGAAAACCCTAATTCATGAAAAACAAAAAGAAAACCCTAAATTTGGAGATTTAGGGGATTTATCGGACTCGCTGTCGTCTCTGACTTGGGTTGTGGAAGGTTCTAGTCTCTTTGTCTCTGCGAGGGGGATGGACGTGTACCATTAATAAATGAGCGTGTGTGGAAACACCACCGTAAGAGCATTATTGACTTCCAAATCATTTTTTCTTTTACTTCTTTTATTTTTTAAGTTAAAATACATTTTTGTACGAGCTTAATGATAATATGCATTTGTAGGAATTTTATTTACAGTAAATTTAAAATAGTAAATTTATTAGTTAAAAAGACGTTAGCTTCTTTTTTTTTTAATTTGATGAGTTTAAATCATGACATCATTTATATGATTTTAAAAGAGTAAATAAAAGTCAAACCAAAATATATTATGTCAAAGGCGAAGACATAAATGAATTTTTAATAACTATCTTTACTTTTCAATGGTTAAAAGAA
>Ga0325402_1000648_pt1 | contig 25422 bp, 14 predicted proteins | sample PopdelMetagenome_22_FD_207212 | JGI IMG/M metagenome (GOLD analysis project Ga0325402, IMG submission 207212) | Populus deltoides microbial communities from Bellville, Georgia, United States - Xylem-PdKOR-R3 | ecosystem: Host-associated > Plants > Phyllosphere > Stem > Wood/Secondary xylem...
CAAGTAGCCCTTCGTGCTCGGCAAGTCTCTTAGAGTCAGGACCGTGATCCGTGAAGATTGGTCTGGATGGGTTTATTCTAGTTATTTACTCGAGCCCGGTGAGCTGGCTGGGCATCTTCAGTAAGAAATGGGCTTCCATTGTATTAAACGGCATATAATATTAAAAGCCCACAATTAATGAACCGAGCAGACTTTTGTAGTGAGCACGAAACGAAAAATGCTTATGGCCTATGGTTAGATGTAGATGTTGTTGCTTTATTTACACTGGGTATTTATCCACTGGGTCGACAAGTTCGGTTTAGGACACCTGGCTTTCACCCAGCCCGACCCGTTTTCATATCCCGACATGGGAATGCTTCTTGTTCGGGGGTTGCCATAAGCACACCGTTTGTGTTTACGGGCACAACCTTTTCTATTTTTCTTCTTTGTACATTTATTACTCGTGAGTTGACTGGGTCAACATGTACGTTAATGAGTAATTATTATTATTATTTAAATATAAAGTATTTGAGCTAGTTTGCCGTAAAAAAACCAAGTTCTTACAGTTCAGAATCAGACTTTATACATGGGTTGTTTGGAAATACAGTTGATTTTTTAAAGTTTTTTTTGTTTGAAAATATATTAAAAAAATATTTTTTTTATTTTTAATATAATTATATTAAAATGATATGAAAATATAAAACAAATTAATTTGAAGTAAATAAAAAAATTAAATTTTTTTCAAAAACACTTTTAAAATATAAAAACAAAAATAAAAAAAATCTAAATCTTTTAACCAAGGCCTCAAAAGATTTAATTCTAGTAGGATTCAAACTTGAGATAAGGAACAAACCACTATTTAAATACTGTTAGAATTTAGAACAAATCTTTTAAGGTTTGAATGAATTAACTCAAATATATTTTAAAATAATATTATTTTAGATAAAAAAAATTTATTAGAGTGAACCTCACTAAATAAATTAATCAAGTTATGTATTGGCCTGTTTAATCATCAATATTTAAATAAATTAAAAACAAACCCACCCGGAATACTTATAAAATAGTTCTGAATTTGATAACTATTAAAAAAAAAATAGGTAGGGTAAGAGAAATTTCACTGGGCATGTAAATAGCATCTCTAGTGTTTTTTTCCTTTAGAATATATCTAGCTAGTAGTTAATATTATCAGTTACTTCTTAGGTAGGAGATAGAAATTTCGAGCGGAATGTCTATATTGCCAATAGCCTCTGCCTTTTCACTTTTTTCAAGTTTAACTTTGTCTAGTGACAACGAAGTATGAGGATTTTCCACGTTAGAGGACTCCACGAAGATCTCGGCGCTGTTGCGCCTTTGCTCTCTCTGTCCAGTTCCACTGAAATTGCTGCTGTTCCAGGTAAGTCATCAAAATAACTCCATTCAGTTACTGTGCAACATAAACCAGTTCCATTTCATACCGTAAAACACACAAATTCTCTTCTTTATTGCATTTTCAATCATTCTGCCTTCATGATTTTAAACCCTAAAATACCCAGTTTAGCTCTCGTCTTGCTTTCGTTGGTGAATCAGATTTTGTTGAGTTTGGAATTGTCCTTGAGAAAATCTAGCTTAACACTAGTATTGTTGTAAGTTGCTCCTGTTCTTGTGACTGTTGAACTCGTGTTAACGTTCACTGTGTCTCGATACCTGATTGCTGAATTTGTTTCTTTCTTGTTAATATATTAGAAGCAAAGAGAACCACCCAACTTCCCATGTGAAATGGACACAGAGCTGGACCGAATTAGCAGCTTGCCTGGGCATGTTTTAGACCAAATTTTATCAGTTTTGCCGATTAGAGATGCAGTGAGAACTAGTGCTTTATCAAGAAAGTGGAGGTACCAATGGTCTCAAATTCCTCAACTTGTGTTCGATACTCAATGCGCCTCGATAACTTCACCGGATCAAACTATAGTCAAGCATAACCTTGTCAATATTATCGATAATGTGCTTTTACTTCATAATGGTCCGATTTACAAGTTCAAACTATCTCACCGTGACCTCTTAGGTGTTAGTGATATTGATCGATGGATTCTTCATTTATCTAGAGGTTCTACCAAGGAATTTGTACTTGAGATATGGAAAGGGCAGCGTTATAAGTTGCCTTCTTGTTTGTTCTCGTTTGAGAACTTGACTCATCTGGAATTATTTAATTGTTTGCTGAAACCTCCTTCGGCTTTCAAAGGATTCCGGAATTTGAAGAGCCTTGACCTTCAGCATGTTACCCTGGCACAGGAGGTGTTTGAGAATCTAATTTCTAGCTGTGCTCTGCTTGAGAGGTTGACGTTGATGAACTTTGATGGTTTTACTCATCTTAAAATCAATGCTCCCAATCTTCAATTTTTCGACATTGGAGGTATTTTCGACGATGTTAGTTTCAATAATACTTCTCTGTTGACTCTGGTTTCCATTGGATTGTATGCGAATGTCAAAAATGACCGGCATGTGTCTCGTGGGAGTTCTAGTAAATTGCTCAGGTTTTTTGTTAATCTGCCCCATCTTCGAAGGCTTGAGATTCAGAGTTACTTTATTAAGGTAATTTCTCCACCAGTCTTATTTTTAGTACATCAGTCTCCCTTGAAATTATAAAGAGCATCTAATGTAATTTAATTGTTTTTGAACTGCATCAATTTGTGCCTTTGTTTTCAATACTCGTAGTATCAAGATTTGATAATTTAGTTTTTTTTTTTTTAAGGGTCAGTGGAAAAACGCCACCTTATTATAAGATTTCCAGGTTATTCCATCATTTTGTCTCTCTTCTGTCCTCCAGTATTTGGCTATCAGCAAAGTTCCAAGCAGGTTGCCAAAACCATGCATGGATTTGAACTACATTTCTATACGCATAAATTTCAATGACTTTGAAGAGAATTCCGCTGCCTTGTGCATCTTGAAAAGCTGCCCCAATTTGCAAGAAATAGAGATGTTGGTAAGTGACCTCTTATGTGCTTATGTGAAATTTTATGTTGGTTGCATCGTGATTTTTTTTAAAAAAAATTGTCTGACCAGTTTATATCCGATGCCACTACGTGGGGAAACTACAAGTTTCTGATATCTAGCATCCATGCAGGGTCGCCCAGAGGAACAAGCTGATGTGGAACCACAAACTGGTTTCTGGGGAGATGACCAATGGAAGTGCCTATTTGGCCAACTGCGACTAGTGAAAATAGTTGGCATCTCTGGCATCAGATCTGAACTTGATTGCATTAAGTTTCTGCTTTCAAACTCTCCTGTGCTTGAGCAGATGACTGTTAAGCCTGCTTCCATCGAGGGGGGATGGGAGTTGGTAAAAGAATTGCTGCGCTTTCGGCGAGCCTCAACACAAGCAGAAGTCATTTATCTGGAGCCATAACTATGAACTGTGGGAGTTGGGCAGGCACTGTTACTGAAAAATACTTCCCATCTAAATTAAATAGAAAATAAACCTTTTCTGTGTCTGCACCATCCATTTATGTTTTGATTAAAACAGTGGCCTGTTACAATTACCAAGTTGTTGTTATCTATTAATCTGAAATCATGTGCTTGAGTGCATGACTTAGCTTCTGGTTTTTGCTGCCATTTTATGGTTGGTTGTGCGAGCTCTTTAACTGTCTTGCAGTGTTTTCATGTTTAGCAGTCGGGGTGAAATTGTTTTGTGCTAATATTTTCTTTTCAGCTTAATGAGCTTCTCCTCTTGTGCATCAATGGTGGTATTGGAGATCACGATGTCCGAAGAACATATCTTTTTACTTCTAAATTTAAGCTTGCATGGTCTCTTTTGATAGAATTAGCCGTGTGTTGTCTCCTTTTTATGTTGGAAACTCATCCACCTTAATTCCTTTAGAGTGAAATTGAATTGCATGATTGGATTTGATTGAACATTCTTTCATTTGCTTTGGTTGATCTCCATCTGCTCTCCTAGCAAACGCCATCCGTCTCAAATTTTTATTTATTTTTTTATATCGGTATATCAATTAAAATTATTTTAAATATATATATATATATATATATTAATTTAATTTTTTTAATTAAAATATACTCATAAACACTCACTTAAAGGAAGCCAAAGGATGGCTCTTAATAATTAATAATTTAAACAAATTTGGAATGTCTCTTCTGAAAAACTTATACTTGTGAAATCTAGCAGCAACTAAATCCAAATCTACTAGATCCAGACTTCACCTTTGGATAATTATAATTTTATTTTTTTTGTCGTGTAGTTTTTTTTTATTATTATTTTTTACAGAGAATCAATTTTATTTTATCTTTCACACAAATTATATCAAAATTTCTTAGATCAAGATATAATTTCTACTAGATACAGACTTCACCTTTGGATAATTATAATTTTATTTCTTTTTTCATGCAGTTTATTTTTTATTTTTATTTTTTATAGAGAATCAATTTTATTTTATCTTTCACACAAATTATATCAAAAAAATTTAGATCAAGATATAATTTCAAATACTAAAGATCACTTAGAATATTTTTTTTTACCTATTGCCTTTTCTCCTATCTCTTTTTAGAAAACACGTATTTAAATCAATTATAAAAATAAAAAATCATATAAAAAATTAATCAATTAAATTCAACATGAGAATGTGATAAAAAAAAGTATTTGATTAAATAAATATATCATATTTAATTATTCTTGTTTTATTAATCATAGAAATTGTTTGTTTAATTGGATAATGACACCTAATAATAAAAACTCAAATTGAATATAGTTTCATTGACTGTGAAAAAAATAAATAAATTAGAAAATTAAAAGTCAAAACATCATTATTGTTTTTTTTGGAAAAAAAACATTATTGTTGTTATTGAAAAGAAGTAAAAAGGGTTAAGAAAAAAATAATAAATGGGTATTATCGTCAATTCAAGAAACATTATCCCCTTCGCTCAACGTCCATCTTCACCCTCTCAAGAAGCCATCGCTAAAACCTTTCCCTTTGGCTAATGGAAGTTTGAAACCGGGAAAATGGCAATCTCAATCGCCTCTCTCACAACATCACTCTCTTCACTCTCATTTTCCTCTCAAATCTCCCAGAAACCAAACACCCTCTCATTTTCCCGGTCCAATTCTCTTTCTTTCCCACTCTCCCACCCCTCCAAACAACCCCTTACTCTCCGTGTTTCCGCCACCGTTGCCTCGCCTGAAACCACCACCACCACCACCACCACGGACCTCAAGAAATTAGTGAAATCGAGACTTCCTGGTGGTTTCGCCGCTCAAACTATTCACGGCACTGGCCGCCGTAAATGCGCTATTGCGCGTGTTGTTCTTCAGGAAGGCACTGGCAAGGTTATCATCAATTACCGTGATGCCAAGGTCAATGACAATGCCAATTCTCCATCTCTTTTACATTTTCTCTCAATTTTCTTGCTATATGATTGTTTTAAAAAATGGGTTTTAATCATTTAATGATTTTATCCCAATTTTATCATCGTATAAGTTAATAAACTTTCTGGGAACTGTGACTTTTTGGTTGCTGGATTGTTCTTTATATTCTCATTTTATTCTATGCTTCTCTAGTGATTGCAGCCGCACTGAAACGGGTTTTCAGGATTTTATCAGTAAATATCCATTTTTGTACATGGTACAGCAAGCTGTTTTATGAGCAATGAGTGTGTTTGATACTTGTCAATTCTCCAATACACAAACATTTGAGAGAAATAAAAACTGAATTAAGATTATGATTGTTATAGTTATTGCTCATTGCAACTGTACTGGTCCTTGTTCCAGTACAGTTTTCATCTTTCTTGAGATACATTGCCGATGATCTAGTTCCAGTCCCCATGAAGCAGGTTTAGGGAAGTTGCAATACTTTTTTTTTGGATGGACGAAGTGTTGTCAGTAGTAAAAACCTGCACCTCTCTGACTGCAAATCCTAGGACTTGTGAGTTAAATCAAAGCAGTAGATTTTTTGAATGAGTACATACCTTTCAATGAGCAGAAGTTCATTTTTCATGCGTTCATCCTAATTCTAAGTGATACAATAGATACCAAAGTTCCATGTCCACAAATGAGGATGGCAATTTATATCTGCATTGCAGCCCTGTTGCACAGCGTGTACTTGACATACCATAATCTGGCCTTTGAGTTCTGACTATTGCTGTGATCATGCTACTCTTTTGCATTCGTTTTTTTTTCCCTGCATGTTATGCATCCTTTGTGATGGGGCTTTCTATCACTGTATAGGAATATCTTCAAGGCAATCCATTGTGGCTTCAATATGTGAAAGTCCCACTGGTAACTTTGGGGTATGAGAGCAGCTATGACGTGTTTGTCAAAGCTCATGGAGGTGGCCTCGCTGGCCAGGCTCAAGCAATCTCCCTTGGTGTTGCCCGCGCATTGCTAAAGGTGAGTCAGGACCACAGAATCCCTTTGAAGAGGGAAGGGCTTCTAACCAGAGACTCGAGAATAGTTGAGAGGAAGAAGGTTGGTCTCAAGAAAGCTCGCAAGGCCCCACAATTTTCCAAACGTTAAGGTTGGAAATTATTCCTCGAGTCTCCGCTTATCTGCCTTTGTTTGTACATGTTCTTGTAGCTTGGTCTGTTAAAAAAATTCCATGTATTTCAGCATCAGATACAATATGATTTTTGGGTGAGCAGAAGGTATTTATTTTCAGTGATTTTGTTTTTCATTTGGAGGTCTGTTGAACCTTGAACTGTTCATCTTAGGTTAGAAATGCCTGTAGAACTGAGGGGTGTGGATTTTACCTCCCAGACCCATCCACGGGAGTGGGGGAAGCGGATTTTTTTCTTCTTGTTTTTGGTTAGAGATGCTCGTGCTTTTTCATTGAAGGCTGAGTTTGATACGGAAAAAGAATTTGCCAGAATAGTTGTGAATTATACCAGCAGTTGCTTCGTTGAGGAAATCAACTTGCATTACCATGAATTAGTGCCAAGGTGATGCTGCATCTGCAGTGGAGAAATATAACTGCTGCAGGCACGATGACAGGAGAGAAAATGGGCAAATGAAAATAAACACGATGCTTACATCCATCAAAAGTTTATAAAGGAAAAGCACACCTGAAAAAGGTTGATCACCCAGACGGGAAAAGAGAGGTCACTTTGTGCTCCTGTCCGATGGCAGATGCAAACACCATTTGTATCACAGAGTTTGAGTTTGTTAGCTTGTTCTTAAACATCTCTTAGGACTTGTCACTGCAACTTAGCTTCAAGATACATCTCTTTATCACCTTTGATTAGATGAGTGGCTAAGGTTACATTGATATAATATCAACAGGTAAGATGTTTTAATAAATTATTAAAACAGCAAGGAGCTATGAAGATATGGAAGTTCACTGCTACAGTCTACTGTAAAACAGGGTGAGCGATAGAGTTTAGGCATATTGTGGACTTTGATAATGGGGCTTGCTTGTGAGCCCCTCCCGGGAATAGAAGAGGCGAGGATCTCGGGTATTGGTAAATCCAGGCCCATGATGCTCACTTCCTAGCGGTGTCCTTATATGATTCTATTGGTTCGGCTTATTAGTTTTAAAATAATATTCTAAAATCAGAATAAAACCAAACATAATTTTTTAAAAAAAATTCTAAACCAGAATTATCTAAAAAATTCAAAATAATATTCGGTTCAATTAATTTTAAATCAATTTTTACAAATATTTTGTTGGATTAAGCTATTTCTTATATAACATGCTTGAACTTATTTGTATGTTTATTTTTTATTATTATTAATATGGGTGTTTAGATCAGCTTGCACGTACCTCGATTAATTTAACGAGTCTTAAAGTTAATAACTATATAAACTTTCAGTGATTTTAAAATTTATAAAACTCAAACTGATAATTTTTAAAAAAACAAATATAAAACTTGATTAATTAATCTCCATCCACCGGAAATTACGTTCATTAATATGCCTACTCGTGGCTACAGTCTCATTTAAGATAATTAAATCCATTTAGATAACATGTGACTTGTCGTTCAAAAGAAAAATGGAAAACATGTATAAACAGTAAACTAGCATGGTATATTATCTTAAGCATTTGGTTAGTGAATGTCGTGGCTTATTGGTTGAATCACACAGGGCTTGAGGGAAGGTCACAGGTTCAGATCCCAATCAAGGAAATTGAACCCTTTAAGGCAGCAGATGATGTGTCGTTCATATATTTTTATTTTTATTTTTTTCAAGAAAGAAAGGGGAGGATGACATCCTGCATGCTTAAGTTGAGATTGAGGTTATGATTCAAATCTTATTTTAAAAAATTAAATAAAAAAAATAACATATCATACGCTACTTGTAAAAACCACAAAAACATAAAGTTTTAGAGAGTGTTTATTTTTATGATTGCTTCTATTTTTGAAACAAATCACAAAAAATAAATGTTTGGTAACTAAAGAAATATGATTTACTATTTATAGTCCTAGCACAATTTATGTTTAAAATGCAGAGCAGTGGAAAGCAGCTTGAAACTGCTTCTTTCTGTTTTATGTAGAGTGAAAATTCACTATGCACTGTTCATTTTATGTGAAGTGAACAAAAGTTAACAGTGTAGAGTGAATTAATTCACTCTGCACGCAAGGGTAAACAGTGAAAAAATTTATTTTTTTATTGTGTTTTGTTCAAAAAACTAGTGTTTAATATTATTCAATGACACTACATGAATTAGAAGGAGATCGTATGATGGTGTAACATTTGTAGAATTTGATCGTGATCCCAATTTTATTCATAATGATATTTTATCTGATTTTGTTGCACGCTCAAAAAACCATGAAAACTATAGTCTTTGTCGGGTGAATTTCATACGCGATAGAATTATAGATAGTTTAATGAAACAATAAAAAATATTTTACATAAAGTATTATTTACTTCATGGTGTAATAGCAGTAGTTATTTATTTTGAGTTTTTTTTTATCTATTTTTTAAACTTCGTTATTTAATAAAGAGTTTTATTTAATTTTTATCATCTGATTCGGTATTAGATTAATGATAAATTAGTTTTTATATTTTTTTTATCGTGCAATATATTTTTTTTTATTTTCATCATTTAACATATTATTTTTAATATTTTTTGGATTTTTACTTTTTTTTGCCTTAACTTTATAGTTTAAAATGAGGTTTTTATTTAATTTTATTGTTTAGTATTAAGTTAATTTAATATGTTTCAATTCTCTTTTTTATCATTTAACGGGTGGCTTTGTATATTTATTTTTTAAAAAATAATTTTTTTTGAATATCCTTTTATTTTGTATGTCCTTTGTAGAATAATTTCTAAATATATGTTTTGATTAATATTTATTCTCTAAAAATTTTATGCTTTTTAAAAAGTTATTATGATTTATGTGTGTGTAACTTGTATAGATTTAATATGCATTTTTTTATATTACTTTTAATACAAGCAATATCGTGAAGTATCTTTTATTTTATTTTACTTAAAAAATTTAATGTATTGTTATTACAAATCAATCTTAGTAAATATAATTATTAGACATATGAATGTGATGTAATATTAAATATCTTAATTTATATTAACTTGTTAATTTTTTTGAATTATATTTTTATTTATTATTCATGATATTTTTGTAAATTTTATTAACAAAATAATTTATGATTTATTCGACTGAATAAGTGAATAAGTTTTTCAATTTATATATATATTTACAGTATTTTTTAATGTAAGAAAACATGGTAAAAAATTCTACATGCTCAAAGTTTTCTGATGTACTTATGTTTTTAATTTGACTATATTTTTAAGATTTTTTAATTTTTTTATCTTTTTATAAAAGTTTTATTATTTATATTTTTCAATTTTATAAAGCCACTATAACCTATATAATTAAATTTGTCTTTTCTTTTGAAACATATCTGCAACGTGTCTGAATATTTTAATGAATAAATAATACAAACCCACAGTATACTGCGTACACCACCCTGTATTTGTTTTTATTGTGTGCAGAGACACTCTCATCACTAATCAGAAAGGAAGAGGGGTGGTCCCCGCAGGTCAGAACAATATCAGAAAGTGTCTCCGACGATTTGAAAAGGCAAGTCGGGTTTCACACCAACAAAATTCAAGTTACCGATACAACCACAAGATCTCAAAATAGTGTTTTTCTAATTACTTTATATATAAAATAAACCGACCCTCCATAATAAAAAAGTCCCTACATTTTTTTAATCCTAAGATCAGGAACGCGTGAAACCCTGAGACGTGTGGAAATTGATTTCCGTAATGTTTGAAAATTTTATTAAAATAATATTTTTTTTAAAAATTATTTTTTACGTTTTTAAATTGTTTTAATATAGTAATTTTTAAAAATAAAATAATATTATTTTAATATATTTATAAATAAAAAACATTTTAAATAAAGTTGTCAGTGGACCGCGTAAATATAAAGCAAGCTAACGGTCCACCTAACCGTCTCTTAATAGAAGAATAAATCTTGGCCGTATATCTTGTAATTAAGAAATTAATCCCAGCCATTAACTCCAGCTTTTCTATAAATAGAGGCACTCATTTTAAATTATTTTAATATATTAATATAAAAAACAATATTATTTTAATATATTTATAAATAAAAAATATTCTAAATAATAATCATTACTATATTTACGAACTTTCTTAAAAGTTGTCAGGGGACCGCGTCAATATAAAGCAAGCTGGCGGTCCACCTAACCGTCTCTTAATATAAGAATAAATCTTGGCCGTATATCTTGTAATTAAGAAATTAATCCCAGCCATTAACTCCAGCTCTTCGATATATAAATAGAGGCACCCATTCATACAATTCTTTACCTCCTAGCCATCCTGCGAGGCATTGATCTAGTTTCTCTCTTGGTATTTCCTTCGGTTTCAAGTTCTTGGTATCTTTCTTCTTTTACTTCTTTCGATCTTTTTGCTAATTAGGGTATCAGCAATCCGTGGGTGCTATGGTTTCAGCGATTAGCGACGAGGGGAAACTAGGTTTTGTCATACGATCCGTAAATTATGATTTTGTTCTCCTGCTCTACGCAATTAGGGTTTCTCGATTTTCGAAATCTTGTCCTGATATTGAATAGTTTTAGATCGTGTTGCATATGTTTGGAGTTTGGATCATCTTCTGTGCCTCTCGTGTTTGATTTGCCTTTAAATCTTTACTATGAATTTGGCTTAATTACTCAAATTCACATGATAGACAGTTGATTTTGTCACTTCCAGGATTGAAATCGTTTGGATATGTGTTCTAATCTTGACGTGTAGAAGATCCTGCCTTGAATTTTGCCTTTCCTTGCGTTGGATTTCATCCTCTCAGCAATTTATTATAGTTCTGCTTTTGGTTTTTGGTGCGGGTCTAATTGGAAGCTTTAAGCTAATGTTTGAGGAAGCATGGATTCAAAGAATTAATTTTCTACATCATATTTTTTTGGGAACACGTGACAGTGCTGGAGGGCGAGTTACGTGAGAAAATTTTGTCTGGGTGATTTGGTTCCGTTACTTCCTTTTCAGTTTGCGCGATTCTGAATTAATTTATCAAGTCTTTTTTGCAAAATGGTGTCACACACTCCTCATTTGTGCGATCATGATGCTTATAGCAGGGCATGGTGACCCCTGACTTTATAATTAATCTTTTTGGAACCTGTGACAGTGCTGGAGGGCGAGTTATGTTGAGAACATTGTCTGGCTGGTTTGGTTCCTTTACTTCCTCTTCAGTTTGCGCGATTCTGAATTAATTTATCAAGTCTTTTTTGCAAATTGGTGTCACACACTCCTCATTTGTGCGATCTTGATGCTTATAGCAGGGCATGGTGACCCCTGACTTTATAATTAATCTTTTTGGAACCTGTGACAGTGCTGGAGGGCGAGTTATGTGAGAAAACTTTGTCTGGCTGGTTTGGTTCCTTTATTTTGCGCGATTCTGAATTAATTTATCAAGTCTTTTTTGAAAATGGTGTTACCCACTCCTCATTTGTGCGATCATGATGCTTATAGCAGGGCATGGTGACCCCTAATTTTATAATTAATCTTTTTGGAACCTGTGACAGTGCTGGAGGGCGAGTTATGTGAGAAAATTTTGTCTGGCTGGTTTGGTTCCTTTATTTCCTCCAGTTTGCGCGATTCTGAATTAATTTAACTAGTCTTTTTTGCAAATTGGTATCATACTCTTCTCATTTGTGCGATCATGATGCTTATATCTGGCATGGTGTCCCTTAACTTTATAATATTTTTTGGGAACCTGTGACAGTTCTGGAAGGCGAGTGATGTGAGAAAATGTAGTCTGGCTGGTTTGCTTCCTTTACTTCCTCTTCAGTTGCACGATTCTGAATTAATTTAACTAGTCTTTTTTGCAAATGGCTTCCTCCTCATTTGTGCGGTCCTGATGCTTATAGCAGGGCATGGTGTCCCCTAACTTTATTCTGGCTTGCAGTCAACAATTTTCATTCGTTTGCTCCACTTATTTTAGATGCTGTTTGTTTGTGGCTCCCAGGACCCCTTTAGTTTTCGAATGGAAAATGAAGTCTGCTTTTTCAGTGCTTTAAGGAATGTTTGGGCTGGCATATTTCGGAATCAACAATTGTGCGGTCATGATGCTTATATAGCAGGGCATGGTGTCCCCTTACTTTATTTTGGATTGCAGTCAACAATTCTCATTCCTAACCCACTTATCCTAGATGCTGTTTGTTTGTGGCTCCCAGGACCCCTTTAGTTTTCGAATGGAAAATGATGTCTGCTTTTTCAGTGCTGTAAGGAATGTTTGAGCTGGCATATTTCGTAATTACCTCGGGCTGCTTCTTTTCATTTTCACCCCGCCAAGATTTTTTATAGCTGATCACTTTTCAACACTTATGGACCAAGCATCTTTAACTTCGATTTCTCATTTTGATCAATAATTTTATGTTGGCCTTTTGTTTTGCATGTTTTCTTGGCCTTTTGTCAGTGGTTTTATCTCTATTTCCAACTTCAGCAACAGGGCTGTTTTCTTTGCTCTTTTATCTCCATATCCTTTTCAACCGCTGACAGCTCTCTCGCAACAATTCTTTTATTTGTTTTATTTTGTGCAGATATTTTCTAGATGATTATGTTTTCCACAAGATCACCAAGTATTTCCTTACTTTGCTTTTCTGATTCAGCTTCCGATCACAGATCAACACAAATGTTTCATTCTAGTCAATAAGTTTAATTTACCAAAACATAACTAGGGTCTAACCTTCTCCCACTTGTTTTTCTAGGATCCTTGCAATTTATCAAGGAACATATATGGGCTGCAATTTTTTGAGAGTATTTATTCCATTAACTACACTTGTCCTTCCTCAGCTTGTATTATTCTGTCTTGCATTAAATTTTGATTGTTTAGCCTAAGATTCCAATTATGTGTTTTCCAGGAGCATGGAGTTGAACGATGGGGTTTTTTTTTTAATTACATGATGCTCTGGAACCTGCTGTCCTCTTTCCAATTGTGTATTTGTAACTTACTCAGTTTCTATATTTGTACATTACCCAGTTCTACTACTTTAATAGAGGTTGGGTGAGAATTGTAATCGTGTGTTCTTTTAGGGATCTATCAAGCATTATAGGGAATGCCCTCAAAGTAAACAAGGAATTATAACTTGGTGCGGTCGTTTCAAGCGAAGCCTCCATTTTGAGCTGCCTTACCCTTTTACTAGCGGGCTGCTTAAAGGAGGTGGTTTCTTGTTACTGGTTCTACCAGCTTCAAGTCTAAGCTTTACCACTAGGATCCATTTTTTATATTCTCTCGTTTTTTTTAAATATTTCTATGTTAATTTTATTTCATTTTGTGCAGATGTTTCTAGATGATGATGTTTTCAAGAACAATGCACCCAGTGTCTTCTAATTGTTTTTTTACATTTTAATCTACAATTTGTTCTTGGTTTTACAAAACAGTGACTTTTATCTCCTTGTTTGTGTTATTTTCCAGGACCATTCATGCTTGTTAAGGAAACCATGACCTAGAGTTAAGCCCTGGGAGTGTTCAATATGTTAACTTCTCCTTTTCTTTACCTGGTTATTATATTTTAGTCTCAAGTTTTGAGTTTGTGTTATTCCAGGAGCATGGACTTTGAGCATTTGAGTCTTTTACTTGTGCTAACAAAATTGCAGTGACCTAAGTTTTTGCTTTGATCATTTATGTTAGTGTTTGACCTTTAGTTGGACACTTTTCTAGGATCCTTTTAAATTTATCAAGGACCATGTTTGAACTACATTCAATCCTGGAAGCATTACCTACTTTTTTTCCTTTCTTTGCTTGTATTTTCCTTTTATCTTGCATCAAGATTTTGAGTGTCTGGTTTAAGATTCTAATTTATGTCTTTCCAAGAGCATGATGTTCGAGCAATGAGTGTGGTTCTAGATTAATTAAAAAAATTTAACCCTGGCCAGTCTTCATTCTATAAATAGAGATCATCATCCTTACAATCCATTACATGCAACTACAAAATTATGGAACTATGTCTTTCTTTACCCTTTTGGTTTCAGATTCTTGGCAGCCATCTTCTCTCTTCATCGTTTCTTTCTTTAGGTCTTTGTAGCTTTCTGCAATCTTCTGCAAACTGTGAAGACCAGGGTTTCAGTGATGAAGGAAATTTAGGGTTTCTTGAACTATGAAGTTTTTTTTAGTGATGATGAATATTTTTGGTTCATTTTGCTTATGAATGGAGTTTGGAACATCGTGAGGCTGTTTTGTTTAATTTGCTTTTGATTCTACTACTTCCAGGATTGAAATTAATTGGATATATATATTCTATTGGAATCTTGGCGTGGAGAAGTTTCTGCCATGTGTTTTTGTGATAGAGAATGGTATAACAGTTTTGACAAGTTTTGTGTCCTTAATCTTCCTTACCTGGTTTTTCATATGCTTTCATCAATTTTTTTGTCCTAGTTTCGCTCAGTGGCACTGGATGTTTCAAGAGAATCCCTGACTAACAGGGAATTAATGGTAGGAGGCTAATCAAGCTGTCAATTTGAGAAAACATACAAGTCAGATTTATTTTGGAAAGAATATTCTGCTATTCTCATACAAGTCAGATTCTTTTTGGACCCTACTTGACAGTGATTGGAGTGCTTGCCATGGGAGAAATTCTAGCCTAGCTGGTTTGATTTCCTTTCTTTCTCTTCAGATTGCACTGTTCTGAATTAAATAAAGCTATTCTTGGCTGAATGCTGTTATACTCTGCATTTGTACTGATCATGTTGCTTTCAGGAGGGCACGGTGTTTCTTAACTTTATTTTGGTATTGCTGCCAACATTCTTATTTTTCACCATTTGTTTTAGATTCTGTTTGTTTGAGGTTTCCTATGACCCCATTTGTTTTGTAATGGAAAACAAAGTGTGGCTTGCTGTAATGAATGTTTGGCTGCAAAGTTCTGGAACTAACTTGACATTGATTGAACCAATAACTTTTCAACAGTAATAGATCAGGTGTCTTCAACTTTCTTCTCTCATTTCGATCTATACTTTTGTCTTGGCTTTTTTCTTTGCATGTTTTTCCTGGATCCATTCAGTCATGGACTTCGTGCAATGAGAGTTATTCTATGAAGCTTTTGAAACTTGCATTGGAGACTAAGTTCCTGGGAGTCCTGTATAATCTACACTGGTTAAATAGGTAGCATTTGGGTTTGATTGTGTGTTCTTCCAAGAGCTTGAGATTTTTGCAGTGGTTTTTTTGGTACCTCCGAGCTGCTTCAAATTTTACTTGCAATGGGGCTGTTTTCTTTGCTCATTTCTCTCCATATCACTTTCAACTTCTGACAACTGTGTCAACAGTAGTTATGCTTGCTTATTGTTGTTTTATTTTGTGCAGATTTTTCTAGATAATATTTTAAAAAAGATAGCACCAAGTGTTTCCTAACTTTTCCCTTTCATTTATTTCAAAATTAGTGTTTCTTAACTTTGTTTTTTTCATTCTAGTCAACAAGTTTTAATTTATACTAAAATATAACTTGTGTCCGATGTTTGATTGCATGTTTTTCCAGGATCCCTCCAAGTTATCAAGGAACATATATGGATTATGATTGCTTGGAGGTGTTTATTTCAGAGTACTCTTTCCTCTGCCTTGCATTAAATTTGAGTGTTCAGACGAACATTCTGATTGATTTTTTTTCTAGAAGCTTATAGTTGGACAATGGTGATTCTTTGCAACTTGCAATTCTATTTTAAATCTGTATTTGTGTATACAATTTCTTCTTTAATTCTTTTAGGATCGTAGCAAGCATTCTAGGGAATGGGCAACTCGATGCTGTCTGCTCAAGGCAATGGTTTTTGTTACTGGGTCTAAGCTTTATCAGTAGGAGCCATCTTGCTTTACCTTGTTTTTCTTATAAATTCTTTTTTTGCCTTGCTTTGGAATCTCTCTCTCAACATTTCCTTATGTTCATTACTTTAATTCCATTTTGGGCAGACATCTAGATGGAGTTTTCTGAGAAAAATGCATATAGTGTCTTGTAGTATTATTTTACATTTCAATCCACCGTTTTTCTTGACTCTACAAAATATTACTGTTGTTTGTTTTTCCAGTATCCTTCTTGTTGTCAAGGAATGCATATGAACTCGAGTTTAAGTCAGGGAGTGGTGTACGTGCTTTATTGTACTGTAGTAAGTTTTTGTTTGTGTTATTCCAGTGAACAATTGAGTCTTTTGCTTGATGCTCATGAACTTGCAGTGAACTAAGTTTCTGCTTTGCTGTTTTAAATGCTTCCATCTGTTTAATAGAGCTACAGTTCCAGATTACTTGTGTAACTAGAATTTTACCTTCAGTTGCATGGTTTTGTAGGATCCTTCCAAAATGTATCAAGAACAATATTTGGATGACAATTAGATCCGGATTCATTGCCTACATCTTTTCCTTTCTCTGCTTATATTTTTTTTCCTTTATGTATGATTTAAGATTCCAACTTCCTGTCTTTCCAGGTGCATGAAGTTGGAACTATGAACGTCTGTTATATGTGATGCTTCAAACTTTGGAGTGCTCACAAGTGATTCTTTGTCTCTGCCTTTGTATCTTTTAATAAAATTTGTACTTGTTTAAAAGGAGCTAGGCTTTGAGTTTTAATTTTGTGTTCTTTTAGGATGCCATCAAGCATTTAGGCAATGGTTTGAAAGTAAACAAGGGATTATAATTCCAGCTCCAAGCTAAGCTCCACCAAGAGGATCCATTTTTCTTTCCTATTGTTTTCATTATCAGTTTTCAACAGTGATGGATCAAGTGCCTTTTCCTTTGTTTTCTCATTTCAATCGTTAAATTTGTGTCTGCTTTTTGTTTGCATTTTCTTCAGGATTTGTTCAGTTTGAAAGGAACATATAACACTAGGATTACCCTTCAATTTAATGCTCTTTGTATTTTCTGTGTGGCACTGGGACATACTAGAGTATGCTTATTTGTAAGCTTTTGGTTTTCAGGTTCATGGAGGCATATATGGTGCTTTTGAAACTTCGACTGGAGACTAAATTCATCTTTAATTCCTTTTCCAAGTCTTATATAATTTATATGGGTTAAATAACTAGCTTTTGATATTAATCATGTCTTCTTCCCCTAATCTATCATCAACTGTTTTGAGGAAACTTGGTGTAGTTTGCTTGTGCTTTTTGCAGTGGCTTCTTGTTACTTTCTACCAACTTCAAATCAACTTCTCCAATAGTGCTGTTTTTTGTCTCTCTTATTTCCCCATTAACTTCTGACCATTCTTTTGCTTGCTTAATTTTCTTTTATTTTGTGCAGATACGTTCTGGCTGATAGTGTTTCCAACAAGAGTACACAGTTTCTTAAGATGCCTTTCCATTTTAGATCAAAACAAGTTTTTGTTAAACGTTGCCTTTTCATTCTAGTCAACAAGTTCTTATATTTATTAAAATATAACTAGAGTCTGACCTTTACTTTCAAACTTTTTTCTAGGATCCCTCCAATTTATCAAGGATGTGGACTGCAGTTATCTGGGAGTGTATTTCATTACCTACCCTTTCCTTTATGTTCTGGTATTTTTGTCTTGCTAGTTGTGTCGTTTCTGGAGAATGAAGTTGATAATGAGTGTTTTTTTCCTTACATGAAGCTTTGGAGCTTGCATTCCCCTTTTAACTCGGTGTAGTGGTTTGTAGGCAAGGATGTTTTTAAGAACAATGTACAAGTTTTGTTTTCAGGGTCATCGACTCCGTGCGATGAGAGCGCTTAAATGGTGCTTTTGAAACTTCGATTGGAGATTAAATTCATCTTTAATTCCTTTTCCAAGTCTTATATAATTTATATGGGTTAAATAGCTAGCTTTTGATATTAATCGTGTCTTCTCCCCCTAATCTATCATCAACTGTTTTGAGGAAATTTGGTGTAGTTTGCTTGTGCCTTTTGCTTTGGCTTGTTGTTACTTTCTTACCAACTTCAAATGAACTTCACCAATGGTGCTGTTTTTTATCTCTCTTATTTCCCCATTTCAACTTCTGACCATTCTGCTGCTTGCTTAATTTTCTTTTATTTTGTGCAGATACTTTCTGGCTGATAGTGTTTTCAACAAGATTACATAAAGAGTTTCTTAAGATGCCTTTCCATTTTAGATCAAAACGAGTTTTTGTTAAACTTTGTCTTTTCATTCTAGTCAGTAAGTTCTTATATTCACTAAAATATAACTAGTCTGACTTAAACTTTTTTCTAGGATCCTTCCAATTTAACGAGGATGTGGACTACAATTATCTGGGAGTGTTTATTTACCCTTTCCTTTCTTTGCTAGTATTTTTGTCTTTTACTAAGATGTGTCTTTTCTGGAGAATGACTAGTGTCTGACATTGAACTTTTTTCTAGGATCCTTCCAATTTAACGTGGATGTGGACTACAATTTTCTGGGAGTGTTTATTTTATTACCTAATCTTTCCTTTCTTTGCTAGTATTTTTGTCTTTTACTAAGATGCGTGTCTTTTCTGGAGATTGTCTAGTGTCTGACATTAAACTTTTTTCTAGGATCCTTCTAATTTAACGAGGATGTGGACTACAATTATCTGGGAGTGTTTATTTTATTACCTGCCCTTTCCTTTCTTTGCTAGTATATTTGTCTTTTACTAAGATGTGTCTTTTCTGGAGAATGAAGTTGATAATGAGTTTTTTTTTCCTTACATGAGGCTTTTGAGCTTGCAGTCCTCTTTTAACTCGGTGTAGTGGTTTGTAGGCAAGGATGTTTTCAAGAACAATGTACATGTATTTTGTGACTTTTTTTACATTTTAATCCTGGATTCTGTGAAATTGTGACTGGTGTCTGTTCTGCTGCTTGCTTGTGTATTTTTTCAGGATCCTTAAGCTGTGTCAAGGGATATTTGCTAATCAGGCTTAAGCTGGGGAGTGCTTGATAATATTTCCTACTCCTTTCTTTCACCTGCTTATGATATATAGTCTTAAGTTTCTGTTCCAATTTGTGTTAGGACTTCGAACATTGGAGTCTTCTGCACTTGAGCCTCTGAAATTTGCAGTGAGCTAAGTTTCTGCGTAGCTGTTTTAAACACATTCATTTGTGTAATGGAGCTACAGTCCCAAGTTTATTCATGCTGCTAGTGTCTGACCTTTAGTGGTACCTTCTCATCCAGGATCTCTCCACATAAATGAAGGAACATATTTGGACTAGAATCAACCAAGGATTGTTTAATTCATTACCTGCTATTGTTTTTTGCCTTTTCTTGTATTTTTTTTATGTTGCATTGCATTTTGAGTGCTTGGTCTAAGAACCTTATTTTGTGTCATTCCAGGAACATGAAGTTCAAGCAACACCAGTCTTTTATATGTGATGTTTCAGAATTTTGCGCTACTTAAGTCCCTCTTCAACTCCTTTTTGTCTTATTAAATTTCCACCTGTTTAATAGAGCTAGAGTCCTTGTTTTAATTGTGTGTTTTTGTTGGATCTCATCAACCCTTTTAGGGCATGGACCAAAATTAAACAAGGAATTGTAACACGGTGCAGTCTGCTCAAAGCAGGTTCTACCAGCTCCAAGTCAAAGGTTTACCAATAGGGGACATTTTTCTGTGCTATTGTTTTCTTGATACATTCTTCCTTGATTTTATCAAAATCTTTTATTCTCGTTAATTTTAATTCTATTTTGTGCAGGTGTTTTCCAATAGGGGACATTTTTCTGTACTCTTGTTTTCTTGTTACATTCTTCCTTGAGTATATCGAAATCTTTTATTCTCGATAATTTTAATTCTATTTTGTGCAGGTGTTTTCTAGATGATGTTGTATGCCAAGTGTCTTCTTACTTTGTTTCTGCATTTTAAACCACCACTTTCTTTTGATTCTAAAACAATAGAGCTAGTGTCTGTGTTTTAATTATGTTTTTGTGGGATCTCATCAAGCATTTTTAGGGCATGGATTGGAGGGTGTTTATATTCTTTGTGATCAGATGATATCGATGCTTTTGAGAGCTTCTCTGCACTCTCTTCATGTTTGTTGTTCTTCTGTTATTTATTTATTTAATTATTATTTTTATTACTGCTACTATTATTACTAGTAGTGGTGGAGTAGTAAGTAGTATTTGACTTTATACAATCTCCTATTAAAATGAAATTAAGTTAAAGAGTGAACAGGGTGACTTTATATGCGATTTGCTATATCACTAATTATGATGCCAGCATGTGTTTTTTTGCATTTAAGTTGTGTTTTTTAACTTATGATTTGGTTGTATGTTTTTTCAGGGTGTCATTTAGTAATACATGGACTTTTTCTCTAATTGTGATGCTAGTATTGGATTGATATATGGCATGTGTTATCTGATGATGTGGACTGTTTTTTGGTATGTGTTGATGTTTCAGCAACTTGCATTGTTTCCTTGTGTTTAATAATGTTTTGTCCTCTAGAATTCTTACTTTTATAAAGAGTTAAGAAGCTGAGCTTTGCTTCATTGTGTTTCTCCAGTATCTCTTCAAATGATGAATGGGAGGTTATTAGTATGCTTGTCTTACTACAGCAGGTCTCCTTTGCCTTGTTCTTGAGGTTTTTCTTTGCTTCTTCCCCTGCTTCTTCCTCTATATCTTCTTGCTAAATATTTCTTGAGCATTCTTTCTTATTTTGCTTTCAGAAGCTTGTGAGTTGTTAAATTGTCTGTTCAAAATTGTTTTTGCATTTTAATCACCTTTTTTTTTACTTAACAAAACTAGTCTAAGCTCTGTTTGCATGTTTATAGGATCTCTTTGTTTTTCTTAATTAAATAAATTCTGGCCAAGATATACCAAGGAGTGTTCCTCTTGCTTTTGATTCTTGTTGTTTCTATTTGTACCATCGACAACATACCCATTTGTCTCAGCATCAAGGAGGATATCTTTGACTATGTTTCTCAGAGTGTCTTCAAGAATTACAATGGTTTGTTTTCAAGTGTAATCAAATGATAACAGCTCTCCGCAACTGGCAAAGCACCAGATGCGTTTTAATTTGCTTTACATCTATGCTTACTAATTCTCAAATAGAGGTAAAATCTGTAACTAGGTTTGCGCATTTTTTATGGAAATTTGTTTTCAATTATTTTGTCTTGACATGTTATTCTCTCATAAATATTTTCCCCTGTCAGCGGTTATTTTTTCTACGTTTTATTCTACACATTACAGATGTTTTCAAAGATAATTATTTTCCCAACAACTTGTAAACATGTTGTTTCCTTAATTTTGGTTGTGCAATATAAATGAAAATAATCCGCTTCTACTTACATCGATTCTGAGCTTTTCTGTGTTTTTGGGTGGTCTTAAACTTACAAGGGAATTTGTTGCTTTTGGGTCTTAGTAATGTGTGACTTCTGATTGCTCTGCTTTTTCTTCTATATGCTCTTGGTTTAGGTTTTGTTCCTTCAAAATTGTCGAGCCATCTATTTTGCAGGCAGGGCAAAGCTCAAAATTGTTGGGCATTGAGTAATGTCTTTTGCTTTTGCTGATACATGAAGTACTTCTTTCCTTTCTCAGACTGGGGAGTGTGTGTAACTCGGTTCTATACGTCCAGTTTGCTTTGGGTTCATCCTCTTTAACTCTGTCTTTGTACATAAGAAGTGATTGGCTGAATTTGTTTTTACCTTTCATCTTTTCAGGGTCCCAAGGCTCATTTATGAGGGAAGTGTTTCTTCAGGGTCTTGGTGATGTGACATCTGGTTAATCATATTTTTTCCTCAAAGATCTTATTTCAGATTTTCTCTCTCAAAGTTGTCTGATCCTCTGCTTTTGCAATTTGATTAGAACAAGCAAAGTTACAAGTGAGCCAACTATTGTTTCACTAATGCTATGGATCTGCAAATTTTCCCGTGTTGCTCTCTGCTCTGCCTTCATTGTGCTGTTATATAGGTTTTTCCAAATGGCTCCTCCTTTTCAAGTTCCGAGTAACAAGGTCAAGTTGGTTTTTGTTGGTGTGCTCTTGTTTAAGTGTATTTTTATATAATCCTGAAACTTCAACAGGAATGAGAATGGTGAAGCGAGTCCTTGATGCTTGGGGTTGCTTTGGGATACTAGATGAGTTTCTGTTCTGGTTGTAATCTTTCCTGCGAAATTGTTCTTTTATAGGAGGGTAATTGATGGATCAGCTTCTTTTGGAGATACATGTAAAGATCAGATGGCAAGTGTTCTAGAAGTTCCTTTGCTTTTAATTGATTTCCTTTGCGTCAACTCCTGTTCTTTTCATCAATATTTCTTGGCTTTGAGTCTTTTCTGGGGCTGATGAACATGGATGAAGCTGCTAGCTACTGATATTTCAACAGCTGGAATGTCTTCTCCTTTCTCGTTAAAACACTTGTCTACCATGCGGTGCCTTGTACTGTGTTTTTTTTTGGATCAGCGGATGCTGGTCAAGTCTTGGAAATTCTCAATGTTTCGGGTTTGTGAATTTTAGAAATGGTAGTTTCATGTCCATTTGTCTTTGCTAAGTAATGGTGGTGTTCTGATGTTGGCTATACTTGACGCATGTGGTAGGCTTGACCTGCTGACCTGTGTCTCTGTTGCCTAAGGAACCAGTGGATGGCTATTGATCCATTGGAAGTCTTGCTGGCTGCTCAGTTTATGGCTGAGTCTGGCTTAGTCTTCCTATTAAATGGCAGTGTCTACTTGGCTGTTGGAGTTGTTGATGGATGGCTAGTTATTGTTTGGTGAATTTGGTTTGCAGGGATTACCAGCTGTGCTTCACTTTGGTATTTTGGCTTTTTGTTTTTTGCCTGAGCCTCTGCTATTTGAAGTTACGGTCGAATCATGTTGCCATATCAAATACTGAATTTACTTCATGGTTTGGGTTAAGATTGCCTTTGGTAATATGTTGGATCTTGTAAAATATTCTTTCACTTCTGAATACCTGTGTACCAATCTGATGGTTTTCGAAGGTGTTTGATATCTCCATTAAGTACGTGTGAAAAACGAAGCTATTGTTGTTGGAATTGTCAAGTTGCTTTGCATGGATCGAGGTTTCTGTTTGTTCTTGATACATCTTCTTGTGTTGGACTGTCCTTGAATTTTGGTTCCGTGGTTTCAGATTGTGGTAGTGAACTTTGATCTGTCAAAGTGTTGTTCTAAGAGGAGCCTACAGTTTTGCAAAGTATGCAGCAAATATGATTTTACAGCTCAAGGTTTTTGAATGCTCGAATCTATAATCTGTACTGGGGTTCGTTTGATATCCATTGCTTTTATGATGTGCTTAGGCCTTTTTGTCTTTTTGGAAGAGTTTGCTTCTGCATGCTTATTTCTCTGTTGAGTGCTTGTTGGTACCTGTGTGTGGTTGAATGCATGTAACTCCGCCTGTGCTGCATTTCATAGCACACAGCCGGTCTCAAGCCCGGGTTAAGGAGGAGAGATGCATGCCATGTAATATATGGTGATGGAGTTATATTATTATTAACCCATGCTGCTCACCCAAGTGCTTATCTTTACTTTTGCTTTGTTGATATATCGGATCAGGGCATGTCTGGTCTGCTGCTTATATGTCCCCATTGATTTGGGACACTAAATGTGGAATAACGAGATGTTAAAATTGATTTGGGTCACCGCATGAGTGGTCAAGTCACCAGTTTGTTGGGTGATTTTTTCTTGTAAATGGCCATGGCATCTTTAAATCTTTTGCTGGGGTTATAGATTGGCCTTTAAATGTCTTGATTCAAACTTGTGGCATCAGGGTTCTTTAGATTTCCCTTGGTCTGGGGGGCTAACTTATGTGGTGTCCTCGCCTAGAAGGGGTATGCTTTGCTGGAAAGAGTTGTTCAGCTTTTTCTATACTCTGCGCATTCTTAACTCAGTTACAAGGAATGTGTTACCCCTTTTTGCCCTGCATGTAAATGTATTTGCTTATATATATATTCTCTTTCTTTTCGGCCAAGGCTTATCCGTGGTTTTGCCTTGACAATATTTTTTTGATTCCAGTTGATTCAGCTCACTGGATGAGAGCTCATGGGATGGTCAAGGCTCTTTCTGCCAACCAGTAAGTAATGGCTGTGAAAGACCGTGATGCTGGAACTTGAAGGCGATGGCGTGTTTTTTTTTTCCATGTATATATTAATACTCGATTTACTGTTGTATTTATCTGTGCACTGCACGATTAAGTCAATAGAAAGTAACTTTTTCTTATTCTTTTGGAAGATTCTTAGTTTTTATTTGAATATTTGATCTTATGTTTGTTCAATTCCTTGTCGTTTGCTTTAGCTTTAGCCTTAGCCCAGGCAAGGGGGGCTTACTTTTGCTATTGGAACAGGAAAAGTTTTCAGATGAAAGGGATCCCAAGAGATGAGCGAGAACCTCCAATTGTTCAGGGGTCTAGCTCTGTCCCGCTTGGTGTGGTGGACGAAAGATTCTCCTTAAAAGAGTGGTTACATTTGCTTGAGAAGGGTTTGGTGCTGGCATGATTCCCTCCCTAAATAAACACTATTGCGATTTTTATGGGAAAATCTATCTTGTTTTAGTTGGTTTTCAGAATATATAAGAAAATTCGTGTTCCAGTTTGAGTTCCCAATGGAATCAAACGAAGTCTGGAAGCGCAATAATATACTACTGGACAATACAAACTGCAGGTTTTGAACGAAAAGAAAGAGAGAAGACCCTGATGGTTGAAAGCGGGTTTCAGCTTCTGTCAGAATTGAAATATTGCCTATTTTAGGCCCCGTTTATTTGCTGGAAAGTAATTTTTTTTTGGAAAGGGAATTCCGGGGAAAGTGAATTCCAGGAAAGTGAATTCCGGGAAAGTATTTTTCGATGTTTGGTAGTGTAATGGAAAATAAGTTGGAAAACACTTTCCAGTGTTTGGTTATGTCATGGAAAATGAGCTGAAAAATAACTTATTAATGTTTTATTTTTCTCAAGTTTATTAAAATAATGAGGAACAAATCTTACAAATTAAAAAGTTGAATGAGAATGAAATTGAAAAAAAAATAATTTTATAAATTATCTCAAATAAAATAAATAATAATCAAAATAATAGAGATCAAATCTAAAAAATTAAAAAAAATAAAAGGTGAATAGATTAAAATAATAATAATAATTAACATTTCATAAATTATTTCAAAAAAAATA
>Ga0325402_1000649_pt1 | contig 25420 bp, 12 predicted proteins | sample PopdelMetagenome_22_FD_207212 | JGI IMG/M metagenome (GOLD analysis project Ga0325402, IMG submission 207212) | Populus deltoides microbial communities from Bellville, Georgia, United States - Xylem-PdKOR-R3 | ecosystem: Host-associated > Plants > Phyllosphere > Stem > Wood/Secondary xylem...
TCATGTTTTCATTAATTAAACTAATCCAAATTTTAATTAAATTCTCAAACTTATTAATTCTTCAATTTCTGACCAATTGACTCTCAAATTTTAAAAATTTCAACATTGAACTTTGAATTTGTGTTGTATTAACCCAATTCTCAACTATTATCATTTTTTTTAATATTTATTCAAAAATTGGATTATGACAAGCTCCATTAATGGGTTAAAGGAGGACATCAAACCAATGTTGAAGATATTGAATCCAGGAACATTGATGACAGCTTTTGATCAAGCTAAATGGTAAGAGGAATCAAATAATATATTGGCAAGAAAGAACAGATTCATGACCAAGCCAGTAGTTGGAGACCAGGTGGGGAGATCGTTAGGTAACCAACAAACCAATTATATGAGTAATAATCTGCAAACACAAAAGGTTCCAAGGACCATGTATGAGCAGAGACAAAGGTTGGGACAATGTTTCAAGTGTGGGGACAAATTTATGTCAGGGCATAAGTGCATTGTCAAGGGACTGCACACGATTGAAGGCCATGAAAAGAGGAATTTATGGATGTTGCGACAAAGAACAACGCTGAAGAAGTGGCTTCTGATAACAAGATTGAGGAATATAGCCTATCTTTGATTTAACACCATCAGAATCAGAGGCAGCTATCATGGCAAAGAACTGATCATTCTCATTGACAGTGGAAGCACACACAACTTCATTGATGAAAACGTAACAGGAGAGCTACAACTCTCTGTAGAGAATTCTTCAGTGTTAGCAGTAACGGTTGCTAATGGTAGTGTCATGCTATGTGATTCCTATACAGCGGGGTTTACTTGGTTTATGCAGAGCTATGAATTTGTAGTAAATTTAAGGATTTTGAAGCTGGGGAGGTGTGATATGGTGCTGGGAGTGGATTGGTTAAGGAAGTTTTCACCAATCCTATTTGATTTCATTAAAATAAAGATTACCTTTAAGAAGGAAGGAAGGATGCTTGAGCTTAAAGGCATCGTGGAAACAGCCAGTTTTCAACGTATGACAGTAGAGAAGGTTCAGAAGAATTTAAAAACTTCCATCATGGGATTTGTGGGGCAGTTTTTTCTGATAGAAGCAACCACAGTACCCCTTCCAATTCTGGCTAATACAGAAATAGTAGGGTTATTGGCAGATTATGCAGAGGTTTTCTAGGAACCTACAGCATTGCCACCTACTAGGAAGCATGATCATAGAATTCCACTTCAATCAAGAGCTCAACCTGTAAATTACAGACCATATAAGAGTTCCTTCTTTCAGAAGGAGGAGATAGAAAGGATGGTCAAGGAAATGCTACACAACAGCATAATCTAACCAAGTGTGAGCTTGTTTGCCTCTCCTGTACTTTTGGTGAAAAAGAAAGACAACACTTGGCATTTCTGTGTAGATTTTCGACAACTGAATGATGTCACTATCAAGAGCAAATTCCATATTCCTTTGATCAACAACCTACTGGATGAGCTACAAGGATCTAGTTTTTTTTTTCTAAACTAGATCTAAGGTTAGGATACCATCAATTTCATATGCATGAGGGGGATATAGAGAAGACAGTCTTTTGCACTCATCAAGGGCACTATGAATTCAGAGTAATGCCCTTCGGTCTCACGAATGCTCCCACAACCTTCCAAGCCCTAATGAATGACATACTAGAGCTGTTCTTGAGAAAATTTATCGTGGTATTCTTTGACGACACTCTCATTTATAGTTCTTCTCTAGAAGCACATATGAGACATCTGAAGCAAGTTCTGGAAACTCTAAAAACTAACCAACTGTATGCAAAGAGATCCAAGTGCACGTTTGCAGAGTCACATGTAGAGTACTTGGGGCATTTTTGCTGAAGGGGTAGCCATTGATCCTAAAAAGACACAGGTAGTACAGGAGTGGCCAGTTCCAAAGTCTATCAAGGAGCTAAGGGGATTCCTTTGCTTAGCTGGTTATTATCGAAAATTCATTAGAAAGTTTGGTATTATTAGCAAACCTTTGACAAAGTTGCTCAAGAAGAATAATTTCTTATGGCATAAGGGAGCACTGGAGGCTTTCCACAACTTGAAGCAAGCATTATGTGAGGCTTCAATCTTAGCCTTTGCCTGACTTTACCAAACCATTTGTGCTGGAAACAAATGCTTGTGATACTAGAGTTGGAGCAGTGCTTAGCCAGGAAGGAAGATCATTGGCATTTTTTAGCAAGGCCTTGGGAGTAAAACATTTGGGGTTGTCTATCTACGAGAAGGAATACCTTACTATCCTGATGGCAGTAGACAAGTGGAGGCATTACTTGGAACAAGATCAGTTTGTAACAAACTAACCATGAAAGTCTAACATACTTACTTGATCAAAAAATTCACACTCCTATTCAAAAGAAGGGGTTGACTAAGCTATTGGGGTTAAACTATCAGATCAAGTACAGGAAAGGGAAAGAGAACAAGGCTGCAGATGCCTTATCGAGGATTATGCAGAGTGATGTAGGCTGCCAAGGGAACGAAATGGCAGGGGGGAGGCTCACCGCCATAACACAAATAATTCCTTTTTGGTACGACCAAATTTATGACTCTTACAAAGACGATGCCATGTTGCAGGATATAATAAGGAGTAAGCTGGTAGATGCTACACAATCTTCCAGATTTACATGTATTAACAGGGTGGTGAAGTATAAAGGGAGAATTGTTATAGGAGCTTCAGGGTTATTAAGGGAAGAACTCATCAAGTCTACCCATGATTCCTACATTGGAGGGTATGCTGGGATCCAGAATACATATAGACGACTTAAGGCTCACTTCTACTGGCCTTTCATGAAGAAATTGGTGCACCAACTAGTTCAACATTGTGACATTTGTAAACAAGCCAAGACCGAAAGGGTGCCTTATCCTGGATTGTTACAAGCTCTTTCAGCTCCACATGGTCCCTGGCAAGATATTACCATGGACTTCATAGAAGGACTTTCAGAAGGCAAGGATACTATTATGGTCATTGTTGGTCGCTTTATAAAGTATGGGCATTTTATCACATTAGCCCATCCCTTCACAACTCAAGAGGTGGTTAAGTTTTTCTTAGATCATATTTACAAGTTTCATGGCTTGCCTACCATGATATTAACCTACAGGGATAAGATTTTCACAAGCTTGTTTTGGAGAGAGTTGTTCAAGCACCTAGGTGTTAAGTTGTTACTAAGTACTACATATCACCCTAAAACGAATGGGCAGATCGAGAGGGTAAATCAATGCTTGGAGACTTACTTAAGGTGTATCACTATGCACTGTCCAAGGAAGTGGCGCTAGTGGATGTCGACAACACAATGGTGGTACAATAGTAGCTTCCATTCGGCTATCAACATGTCCTCATTCCAAGCTTTATATGGATATGAACCCCAGCAAGGGAGATGGTGCTTACTGAGGTTACTCAAGTAGCTGCCGTGGAAGAATGGATGTAGAGAAGGATTAATATGGATCAGTTAATCAAAGGGCTATTGGAGGGGGCAAGGAATCGAATGAAACAGGTGGCAAATAAGAGACGTTCAGAAAAGACATTCCTGATAGGAAATTGAGTTTTCCTGAAGCTTCAGCCTTACAGGCAAGGCAATGTCATGTACAGGAAGAATTACAAGCTAAATCCTAGGTATTATGGCCCTTACCAAGTCATTGAACGTTTTGGAGCTGTAGCATACAAGCTTAAACTGCCAGAGGGAAGTGCAGTGAATCCTGTGTTCCATGTTTCGTTATTAAGAAAAAAAGTGGGGGAGGTTGCCATAGTTTCTCAAGCTCTGCTGATTGTAGATGAAGAAGGCAGAGTTAAGGTGTATCCAGTCATAATATTAGAGAGGAAACAGTTGCAATTTCCAGAATTCAGTATTGATACTTGAATTGTTAAAGCTGTAGATTCTTGGCCAAGAATCTTTTCGAGGACAGGGTACCATTACGTCCCTGGATTACAGAATTGGATGCATTATAGGAAAAGAAGAAGAATGCAGGAAGTGCAGGAATAATAGCGTCTGTAGCACGCAACCTACTGATGGTTGTTAAGATTCTGTTAGTTAGTTAGCATTAAGTCAGTGAACAGAGTTTGTTACAACAGTTAGAGTAATCAGTTAGTAGTCTTTATAATTACTTTAAAAGCATATGGCAGGAATCATATTGAATATAATAAGATTACAGCCAATTCAGTCTCATTTCTTCTTCCTTGACTCTTCTCTGCTAAAATCTTATGTTCTTGATCTCCTCTTCTTCTTCATTTGTTAAGAAACCTTAACACATTCTCGATCACTGATGCTGCTGTTTATTAGCTGATTCCTAGGAGTAGTGGAGGAATGAACTCCAATTTCCACTCTCCGATTTGACAATAAAGAAATTGAGGTGGAAACTGGATTGTTAGGGGGGGGGGGGTCTATGACATGTGTCTTCTTCATTGTATTTACATACACGGCCCGTCATTGATCATCGCTGAATGCATTTATTGGTTCATTTTTTTAGTTGAATTGGGGGGGGGGGGGGGGCAGACATTCCATATTTAAATAAAAATAAAATATAGCAACAATTAAAGTTGTTGGATGTCTTGTAATGTTTTGTGTTCCAAATTAACAGTATTATAAAAAGGAAAGGAGAGAATAATTTTTTAGCTTTAAAATGATGCTTAAAAAGTGTTCGTAATCGCTTACTGTTGATGCAGAAGCCAACTTATGACTTGCATATCATGGTTTGGCTGACTCAATATGTTATGATATTACCCGATTGTTATTCATTAATTACATTTAAAAAAACTCACAAGCTGGACTATTCATCGAAGAGAGAAAATTCATTAAACCTACCAGTATGAAATTTTACCATGAGCAAATCTATTCATATCCATGGAGCAAATATATGAGTTCAATCAAGCTTTGTTTCTTCGGAGTACTAAAAGCATATGATCCTATTGGAATTTGAGTAAACCGTATGTTCAAACTGGGATATTCATGTTGAATTTCTTTACAAAAACAAGAAATGGTAAAATATCAAATGCAAACCCTGTTTTACCCATTTACTTTTATTTCTTAAAAAATAATAATCTAGAAACTCGTGTATTTACATATGGAAGATATACTCTCATTTTATCGAACCTGATACGATCTAGCCCGTTTAACTTTAGCTAGTCTAATTTGGAGATATAATAATAAATATAATAGAGAGTTCATGCTTGAACATCAACAATCCAACTTGTTGCAACTACAATGTCTCCGATGTAATTTCATTGCTCTCGCTGGTTACGTCCAGTGTAATTTCTCTCCTCGCTGGTTAGCTGCAATTACAACAAGATTCAGTTACATAAGCAACTCTACACTTAGCTACCGTAGTAATATATATATAGTTTTTATGGGAAATAAATTTATAAAAAAATAGATTATTTTTTTTTTTATGTTCGGTAATGTTATAGAAAATAAGTTAAATAAACATTTTTCTTAAAAAATAATTTATTAATATTTTATTTTTATTTTTAAGTTTATTAAAATAATAAAAATCAAATCTAAAAAATAAAAAAATTAAAAGATGAAATTAAATAAAAATATAATTTCTAAATTATTTTAAATAAAATAAAATAATTATTAAAATAATAAAAATTTTAAAAATTAAAAAATTTTAAAATTAAAAAAATATAAAAATTCATAAATTATTTCAAATAAGTAAAATAAAAATCAAATTTAATAAATAAAAATTTTCAATTACAATAATATTAAAAAATTTAAAATAAAATATATAACAATCAAAAAGTTGAAAACCAAGTTTAATATAATCAACAAATTAAAAAGTATTTTTTAAATTCTTTTTGCAATTTAAAAAAAAAATTCCACCCAACAATAATCCTTTAAATAAAACAAACAAGGCCTTAATAGTTTCCAGTTCTGTATGAGAATAACTTTTCATGCAAAACTTAATATATGAGCAAAGTATAAAGAAACAAAGAGGCATCAAGTTCAAAAATATTCCGAGTAGCAGGGTTCATTGCACCCATATCAGGCAACATGCAACAATTGCGGCATGTATTCAATTCAGGCAACAATGTCCGCATCTATCGATCTGTTTGATTATATATCTGGGATGGTAGGTAATAAGATAAAACCTTGACTAATCACTAATCACCAAGACAAACTGCACCTAGACAATTTTCCGACAGCCGTCCGACAGTTACTGTCAAAATAGAGACGTGACACTATTCACAGAATGGTACATCAACATCTAGTGAGATCCCAACACATTATTATGTAACAAAATAAGGGGGGGACTCCTACTCCAGCCTAAATTACAAATGCAGATCCTTTGACAGGCTTCTGGTGATTCCTCCTTCAATTTCATCAGGAGGTACGCCTGGGCCTCTTTGCAGCTTGCTGTTCATCTGATTCTACCATCATCACATCATCACCAATCCTTTGCATATCATTCTCAATGACCTCAGTCTTCTGCAAATCTTGATGCAATCCATTCTCTACCAAAGCGTGGTCTTCTTGCAATGATGCAGAGAATTTTTCCTGACAAGTGGCAATGTTGCCATTTTCTTTGTCATAGCTAATCCTGTCAGTGTCATCAATACCTTCAAGGTTATGTATACCTTCAATTGCTTGCATATTATCCCGAGTGACCTTTGCCTTTTCCAAATCTTGATTCAACACAATCTCTACCAAGTTGGGGTCTTCTTGCAGTGATGCTGAGAAATTTCCCTGACAAGATGCAAGGCTAACATGCTCATTGCCATCATGAATCTTGTCAATGTCCTCAGTACTTCTAAGGTTCCGTATACCTCCAAAGGCAGAATTCTCTTGCATCTCGACAGAGGCAGATGCGAGGCTTACGGTCAAACACCCTACATTTTCCATCATAGGAGATTTTCGTTGATCAAATTTCTCTTTCTGACAAATACCTGCATCTTCCTTAGCTGGAAAATTTTCAATGATTCCTACATCTGAATCATCAGAGGCAGAGTCTGATGTTTCTGAAGATGAATCATTGTCATCTGCTTGCAAAGAAATCCCTGGATTCCAAGAATCATCAGCTCCAAAACCTTTAAAAGAACATGATATAGAACCATCTTGAGGTGTTATTCCTGCAACTTGCTGAAAAACAGTTTCTCCAGAAGGGAAATGCACAAACTGCTCACCAGTTTCGGTATCATCCTGCTGAAAAACCGAAAATATGTCATGCATATAAGATCACAAGAGACTGTTGGTAAGACCTCTTTTTGGCTTTCAACTGGCAAAAACAAAGCATTATAAATCGCATACTAAAAAACAATTAGCTAGAATAATAGAAAATGCCAATACCTCTATCTGTGACCTAGTACCATTAAGGTGGTGATAAGACGATGGCTGGTCAAAGGATGGACACTGTGCAAGTAATGATCCAGCAGAAACTTCCGGATCAAAAAATTCCCTGAGAACCAAGCCAGGATCATTAACACAATGAGAATTCCTCATAGGTGATACTCCCAATAGAGTAATTTCAATGCCCTGACCATGGTCAGAGCTTGATAAATTAACACGACAAGCTCCATCAGGAGAGTATCTGTCTGAAACAAGCTCCAATCCAGATTCTTTCCCATTAATTTCAGGGAAATTAGACTGTTGTTCACTGCTGCAACCACTAGAAGAAACTTCCCGAGAACAATTTTGAAGCAGCTCGGAGATTAGCCTCTGGATAAGTGTACGCTTGAGAGAAGCTTCAGCAGGAGGAAACCAATCCCCATTAAGCTGTTCATTTGAGGAAAAAATAAGAAAAGGGAGGGAAGTAACTGTCTGACTAAACATCTGAAAGACCCAACAAACAAATACACAATTACAGCATCAATGTTCAAGTAAAGCAATCGATGCATATTTCAGGCCTTTGGGGTTGCATTGCTACATATAAATCAACAAAGGGTTAATTATCAACAGCATAGTCCAAGGCCTAGGAGCAAACCAACTCCCATGCATTGCCAAGATTTCTGTTCACTACTATCTTGCAGAATACAAAATGCACCTTTCTACCATGTGCAGAACGCTAGCTTTGGGAAAATAGAAATACAATAATATTCAGAGAAACAACTGATGGATTGAACTTACAAACTTAGTAAACCCGTTTATTCTGAATGGGCTAAAATTCACTGGGGCCTCTACCAAAAAGAGCTCCAGATAGTGAAGCAGGAACAGGCCACAGTCAAATGAATTTTCCTGCTGTGGCAGCTGACATGACCATGAACAAAACATCAGAACAATCACAATAACCCACCAGGATCACAAAAGTGTGCGTCAGACAAACACATACATGCCAAAGCTTATAATATAACAGTGCGACAAATTACTGCACAAATACACACTCTATCTTATCACATACAGCAACACAAAATTGAAAAGAACTTCAACTGAATGAAATTTAGCCCAAGGAAATACTCTCCCCTACTTACTAGATATCATTTCCCATTTACAAGAACACAAGAGCAGTTCCATAAGCTTAAGTGTTGGACTCATCTGATTTTGCAAGTCAAATGAAAGGGAGATCATGATCTATAATGTATGTGCAAAGAGTTGGTGCTAATAGGACCTGTGAAATCAGCCCCTTCACATTTTCCCTTTTCTATGTGCCCGGGAAACTAAAGATAGCTTATATTGGAACAGCTCTGTAGCAATCCACTCTTGAGTAGTTAAATTAATTAACTGAGACTAGGCAAATACCTCAAGGGGGACAAACCGCAAATTCAAGAATTTTGAAGACATGTCTTCAGATGAGCCCTTCTGCCTCTCTTTCCACTCTTCCCATAAATAACTGTCATTTCAGTGCATGAAAGTGACATACAAATAACAAGAGGTTGCTTTCAGATAAATTGCAGGTTGTCAAGGAAAGGGATAATAGAGGATAACAAGAAAAGGTTTGCCATAAAACTTGTATTGTTATACATGACTAAGATGATGGATGAAAAAAAAATAACACCGCAGCATTATGGTTTAGCCATGTGTGACTGACTCGTGTGGGCAAGAAAATTAGCTTCGTTTGATGTGTTGAATGCTACAATCAACAGCAGGAATAGCCCAGCCCTTAAAGCACTTAACAAGGAAATATTTTGCAATTTCAGTAAGTACTAATCTGACAGAACACATCTGACATTGATAGCAATTTAGATAAAAGATTGGCATACAACTACCTTTGGCATTTGCAAGACAAATTGAAGCAACATGTCACCCAGTCTGATGGGGACTGAAGATGGACAACAATGAGAACTTGGGAATTAGTATTTGATTATTTAGGAATTTAAATTTGTAGGATTACTAAAAATTCCTTCAATAATCAAATGCCAATTCCCATTGTTATCCATCTTATTCCCCATCATAGTGTGTCTAAAAATATACATGTGCAGATATGTTGTCAAACAAAAGGCACAGTCAAGTTAATTTATACCTTTGAACAAGATTTTTGAGACCTGCATGAGTTCCTTTGATAGGATCCATGTGCAATATACATGGTACTTTGACAGATATTTCTGTGTCTTCATCTGAAATATGATGCAAATATATAAACACAAGGCTGATGACCACTCAACATCATGCAATCCACCAAGAACTAACCTTTCACACCAGCTATTTCACCCGGATGGCATATTACTAATAAACTCCAGTGAAGACTGTAATTAAAACATGCATACAAATTACACCAGCGAAGGATTTATAAAATCACAATGTAAAAAAGAGAGGTTGTTTAACTATTTTCTTACTTGAAGTTTACAGGAATGAAAATGTAGTCTTTTCCAAACAAATCCACTTTTCTGGTCCATTTATGGACACGTAAAAAAGCAGCTTTGCCATCTTTCACATTGGATGGATCTTTGTCAAGATCAGCAAGCTTCCTAAAGAAAAAGCTATTGAAAAAATGGTATCTTTGCTTCTCCTCAGATGGAATCTGATTCTTCAAATACCTGCCACCCAATCATTTGATTTCCTTTAAATGCACATTTAAATGTAACCCATAATAAATTAAAACAGATGTGGAATTTTCAAATAGTAATGGATTTGCAAATATAAATAATCAATCCCTCTTCTTTTCAGAATTACCTCACAGAAACAAGTTATGTGACAACCTTTACATCCTAACTACTAGAAATTGACTGGTTGAAACTAAAAGAAAAAATTGGTGTATGCAAATAAAATGTTGAAACTAAAAGAAAAAATTGTTGTAAGCAAATAAACCTACTTAATGTAAAAGTCAATGATTGTATCATTGATGAAAGTCTCTGGTTGTAATAGATCAACATCTCTCTTACTAATAGAAACTGCATCCGAGTCCTCTTTTGGATAGATAACATCTTCGAACTCTGAATCAAAACTGCAAAATGCCAAATTATTCAGAAACTTACTACACCATAGATCATACACTCGTGCAGATGTGATGTATTTTTACAACTACACCATCTTTTTGTACTATCAGCAAAAAATTTACATACCCCAATTGTACAAAAGAAGCACAGATCCTCTTCTCTAAAGATTAAAAATCAATGGACATGCACACTACTACAAGCACATAAATAAATACTACAATTATAGAAATCTTGAATCTTCATGTAAGAGCACATTCTGGCAAAGTGGATGAACGCAGTTAGAAAAATCCATCAAATTTTTCTTACAGTGTTTTCATAGTAACATATATATCTCAAAGAACACTTCATTTGGAGGCTTTTGGGAAGAGCTGGCATTTAAATCCTCTTGAACAATAATAAATGTTTACATTGTGAAAGAAAAGAAGAACACTTGGGCCCAAGCGCCACAGATCTACTGCTTTAATGATCAAGACTAATATGTCTACCAGCAATAGAAACAAAACCCATCCCACTAAACCAAAGATGAATTTGTTTTGACTGAATCTTGAGATGATAGGAAAGATCAAGAACTGTACTACCTAATTTACCTTAAAAAGACATTAATTTGACCTACAGTTCAAGCAATTTGATCCACAAGTAGAGAACATGGAGATGTGAAACCACTAAGGAAATTAGAACTAGCAGATAAAAGAGGTTAGATTGCTAGAGAATCAAGAAATACATGTCATTGCCTAACACCTAGGGTTATCACACCTGGGGAAATAGCGCCTCTGTTGAAGTGAGTCTACTCCATTCATTGCAACATCCATGCTACAAGCAAATGGATAAAAGAACAGGCAAGAAGAGTTAAATGATAAGAAAATATAGGGCAATAACAAAAATTCACAAAAAAAAAAAATGGAGAGAGAGAAGACACTTCCAAGCCAGCCTTCCTCAACCTTTTGAACAAAGTAATTCTTAGCATACCAACAGGATGCAAAAATCCTAAGAGTTGTGGCCATACAACAAGCACGTTTTTAGCCAGTAACAACTGGCACCAAATGGAAAGCAAAAGAACTTATTTAATGGGTAAATCATATGTTAATTGGAGGCACTGGAAAAAGCCTCCAAAAGCAATTTAAGTATGAAGCATGGCAAATTATATGAAAGCTAAATTGTAATAAATGACATCACATGCCGGCAATTCAGAGAACTTACTCATGTATAACGCTCAGTAGAGCTGAGTACTTCACATTCAGAGATGTAATCTCTTCCCATTTCCTAGACCAATTTGGCTCAACAACCACAACCTCCAACTCCTCAACACCTACACAGACAAATTAAATAAGTAAATTAAGAGACTTAGATCCAAATAATAAAAGCAAAGGTATCTTCTAGAAACCGACCAGATCAAATATTGAAGCTAATAAAAAAATTTCTTCAGCAGAAATTTCAATACTAACATCGCTTCATATTCAGTATTTCTAATCAAAACTTCTTACGAGCTCACCATTGTTAAGAAATAGCGTAAAGAACTTTAGTCTTGTATGATATAATCATACCACAAAGCAATATGGAACTTATCTGATTGATGAGTTCAATATTGTGGCAATTCCACTGTATATTTATCACCAATTTTGCAAATTTGCAATTATGGCATTTGTGTGTAATATGTCTAAAATATCAGAAAAAAAGAAAGATGAATGTTTGCATAAAACTTGAGGGGGGAACTGGCAGGTCAGCACAAGTTGCAATTAGCTGGGGAACTTTTCAATACTTTTGGCTGTTGACGTGAATTTCCATATGCATTAGGAATCAAATGATACAGCATATGAAAATGTTGCGACTCGGAGTTATATGAATTACAAAAATAAGAGAAAAATAATATGCAAGCACTATACCACTTCAAAGCGACTAACCTGACATGCCTTGTCTGTTATCAGCTTGTACTGCATCCTTTGAAAGTATGTGAAGCTTAATCATTACAGTTTCAAACTGAACACATGATAAATACAACTTAATAAGCATGCTTAAATATCACAAGTTATAATCCCATAAGGTTGCTAGAACTTACTCTTTGAATATTCTGAGACTCAATACTAACAATTTCATCAATTCCTGTTTCGAAGCTAAAGGTTCCTTCATCTCCATGAGCAGTTGTACCATTAATTTTAATGCCACAGTAAGAAAATGTCACCAGACACCCAGTACAATATTTACCCCGGTATACAACATAATCAACAACAATACCAATGTCACTCTGCAAATTGCACAAAAAACAATTAATTAGTAATCTTGAAGCTTTTCTTTCTGAAAAAATGTATACAACTGAATAGTAGCCATCTTGCTCACTGAACAAATACATAAATCAAGTAGGAAAAATATTTATCCCCACCAAGCCAAAAATGAAACAGATTGAAAGATTGATTTTGAAACATGAAGCACATATCAGAGGTTCAACTTCAATATGAACTGGTTAGTAATCCCTCCAGAATGCAATTAGCTTAGCTTAACAAGTAGAAGGAGAAACAAAACCTGGGTACAAGTTCAAAAAGGGTGGAATGGCCACAAGTCAAGCAGTAGCCACGGAGAAAGCTTTGTAATGTCTACCAATAGCAGCTAAACAAGTTAACCCCTCAGATTTCAAGACACTTGAGAAACAAATAAAACTCAAAATAGGAGTCCAGGTATTAGGAGGACAGAGCACATATTAGCTAATTCAAGAAAAATAACACAAGAATAAAGACCCAGACAGCCGTTTAAGAACAGACTAAAATAAGAAAACCTGCAACTGCTAAGCAACTCCAGTTACTGAACACCTTGAAGCAGGTATAATATGCAAGGATAACAAATAGAGGATCTTTAAAATTAAGAAAATAACAATCTGTCTCATTTGTAATTCAGTATAAACTTGATTAATTCATGACGGGGGAAATTTTGTACCATTTCTGAGTAGCTGAAACAATTGGTTGGTGTGAGGTCATTTAAAATAACTGTAATCATGCAGAAAAACACAGTTAAGTTTTCACTTGAATGCCCACAATATCCAGGAAAAGAATATCATGAGAAAATACCACCAGCATCTGCAATATCAGGAGTGGGGCTTGATGGACAACACTCCTCCATGTGTTCATCAACAAGCTCAGCCTGCAAAATTTTCAAACAAAGCAAAACGAGACTTCATAATGAATCTCATAACTGAAAACATAACCCAGAAGACAGGAGAAGCCAACATACACTGGACGGAGGACCATCTCTAAGACCACAGTTTAATTGGCTTTCCCCGAGTAAAGGAGCTTCATGGCATGAAATTCTTGTCACGTGTTCACTAAAAATCACTTTCGATTCAAAACCATCTACCGGAAAACAAGGGTCGTGTTCATGACTTAAAGAAGTTAAATGGGGAGCAGCAGAATTTCCTTCTTCAGTGGTTAAGTCCTCTCCAACAGTTCGAGGCCGAACACGAGTAGCAGCATTATCACAGTCAATAGCATCAGCATCTACACAAACTAAACTAGAGGTTTCGTTTTTAGGAATATCACATTCCTGGGTGACTGGAAACACAGATAAGAGGATCAGTGATCTTAAACCTAAAATTAATCATCCAAAACATAATTTTACTAACGCAAAAAAATTTTAACTCCCAATTTAAAATATTTTGTACCATAGCATAACTAATTTCTTCTTCGGTTACATGATTATTACTATAATTTTCTTTCAAAAGCGACCGCACTCGAGAAACTTGTACTTTAAAATGGCCGGATTGTCGAGGCTAGGGTTTTAGAACTTGCCTAATAATTGACCAGCTGCTAATTCAGCTATCTCGTCTTCTTCTTCTTTGAAATAGTTCTTCATCGTAGCGAGCGGGAGAGATCGCGATCAACAGCGAGTGAGTCAACAACCGAGTCAGTTAATTAGAGAGATTTTTTGCGGACACAGTCACGTTTCAGGCTCCAAGGGTTTTTCACCTGTATCGAAGATCGACTGAAAGAGAGACCGAAATTTTGCTAAGAGAAAATAATACACCAATTAGAGGGGAAGGCTTGTGTTAGAATTGGGATTCGTGATTCACGTGCCAATTTAGAAAATGGATAGCACGCGTTAATCAGTGGGAGTTCTGTTTTTGTTTTGGTCTGGTGTATAATCCTGATGGCAAAGGGACTTCCAAACTATTAAAAAGAGCTTGTGTTCGAGCTTTGTAGCTAGTAAGAGCAGTTCTCCTGTTAAAAACGTGTGATCGAGAGTGAATTTGGTATTGGTTTAAAAAAATTTATTTTATAAAAATAATTTTGATTTTAATTAATTTGATATTTATTCAAAACTATAATTAAAATTAAGGTCAAATAAAAAATAATTTAATATATTTGGTTAATAATGCTTTTAAAATTGAGATTATAAAATAATTTTAAAAATATATATATTAATATTGATAGTTTTTAATTTAAATATTATAGATTTAATTATTGTTATTATATTATGAAATAAATAATGCTTTATATAAAATATTTTTTATTGTTCCATTAAACTATCTAAAATTCCATCACGTATAAAATATATCCAATAAGGACTACATTTTTTTTTATTTCTTAAGCACACAACAACATCAGATAAAATATAATTAAAAATAAAATTGGAATTGCGATCAAATTCTGTAAATACTACGTCATCAAGCGATCTTTGTCTAATTTATGTAGTGTCATTAAATAACTTAAACACTAGTTTTTCAAATAAAATTCAATTAAAAAATAATATAATTAAATTTTTTAATTATTTATATGAATAGTTCATGTAAAGAGTGCAGAGTGAATTGTCCCTAAACAACATTACTTTCCTCTTGTTACTCGCTCTCTTTCCTCTTCTCCTTTTGGGTTTGCCCAAACCGAACCCATCACCACCAGCAACAATCCCTGTATTCCTTGAACAATCCAACGTTGCTAGTTATCCATTAGACCTTCCTAGTGAGCTCTTTCATGGCATTAATTCAGCCTGTGACAGTGGCTCCTCTGCAACTGAGCACCTCCATAGGACTCGTTATTGTCCTGTTCTTGCAGCTTGGCTTGACTCTGCTCTAGTATCACGTTGTTTTAGGAAGCAGAAGAGAAGCAGGTCTCTTTCTAGCTTCTCCTGTACTGCGAAGTCTGCACCTCCCTATTTCTCAAAAACCCCAACTTTATCGTTCATAGCTAGAAGCATAGCAGCAATTAGGAAAGGGCTTTTCTTTATTAGTCTGGCTTCTGAAGCAAAAACCCAGTACAATAACGCAAAGGCAAGCTTTGTTTCCCTTAGTTCATGCTGCTTCCGGCTCATGCTACAGCCATACTACTTCTAATTCTTTCCTTTATCATTAGTTAAGCTAATAATAACTATAGGCATATTTTTTTTTCTTCTGTTATAATTCCCTCTCCACCTCTCAACTGTTCACGTGAATAGTTGAGCAGCTAAATTAATCCACTTAGAAGCTGAATATATTACCTCACTGCTTGTTTTGGGATTTTAAAAATATTTTAAAAAAACTTAAATTTTTTTATTTTTTATTTTAAATTAATATATTTTTAGTATTTTTTTAATTATTTTGATACATTAATATTAAAAATAATATTTTAAAAATAAAAAATATTATTTTAATACATTTCTAAATCAAAAATACTTTAAAAAGTAACCGTACTCCCAAACAATTTTTAAAATTCAAGTTAAATTAAAAAAAAAAGTAAAAATCATCATTTATAAAATACACAAAAAAATCAGGATGAATTACTATATTTTAGCATTTTTTATACACGCATAAAATACAATGGATTTACTATTTATTTTCTAATAATTCATTTTCATCCTTAAAAACTCTTTTTTTATTTAATCTTAATTTAAAACTAATTATTTTTAGTTTTTTAGAAAATGATAAAATGAAAAATAAAAGGATTGAAATGAAAAATATGTCAAATATCAGTGGCATGCCAGAAATTTCACAAAAAATACACTTAAGTCTTCAATCTTAGAAAATAACATAATTTATACAATTAAATCCCTTTAAATTTCCAAAATTCACTTTTAGTATAGGTTATTGGATGAGAGAAAAAATCATCAATCACGTCATTTTTTACTACTAAAATAGTTTTTCTTAATGTCCACAAGTTCTATGTGATGGGAGGGACTTGATAGTAGTTTTTTAGAGTCTTAACATTATCTAAAAAACAAATCTAAGTTGAGGAAGCCAAAACTAACTCAATTTGATTTCTAGTTTTTGGAATTTTTTTGGGTATTTTGAGTTAATGGGTTCGTTTGCAGGTGTTCTAAGGATGTTGGCGAGATGTTTTTGGGTTGAAATGAGTTACGAATTAAGTTTTTTAGGCAAAAACAATTGTTGGCCTAATTTTCCGGTTACAATAGTAGTGACAAAAATCTAGATTTGCAGATGACACATTATCTATTTATTTTTTTCCTAAAAAAATAGGGGCAAATATTTAAAGAATAAAAAAATAAAACCAAGCTCAAGCTTATAGGTATGAGCTTGAAGGGCCACCTACTTGTCTAAGCTCTTCATTATAGTGGCCCAGACACACTGGACCATGGGCCTGGGAGCTTGGGTTCTTTTTTAAAAATGTATATAAATTTTAAAGAAAACAATTATCGAACTCGGTTGAGTCCACAACCTGAATCACAGGTTTGATGAGTTAAGTCACAACATGTGGGCTATTTGTTATTCTAATTTTGCTTTTTTTTAATTGATATTTTTTAATGTCTTTTTTTAAAATAATTTTGAAGCTTATGTTTCAATTAATATCCCTCCTCTGTGAATTTATTTTTGTTGCTTATTGAACCTTTTTTGGATATAGATTTTTTAATGGTGTTGTGTGTATTTAATATTTGAAAATATTATTATGAGAGGAACTTTATTTTAAAAAAATAATAAATATTTATTTTCACATAATAATTTTAAAATGTGCAGCCTTACATAAAATTTTTTATTTTATTTTATTCAATTAATTTAATATATGATTAGTACTTAAAAGTGTATTTTGTCAAGGTTTTATATCATCATTTTGCATTTAAAGTATCAATAACTCCTTAACTAAAGCATATTTTATAATAATAAGTTTGATACTATAAGATACCTTTAATTTATGGTAAATGTTCATCTTAAATGCAGGCATATCACATAAATCAAAGGATTGATTAATTGATGAGTTTAACTACTGAAATTCAAAAGATAAAGAGAGGGCTAAGCTTAGAAAATAGATGATGGTTCAATCCAAACTAGAACACTGTTCAGTCATTGGGTCATATCTGAAGCTTTAGATCTTGGATTTCAGTTTGGTGTATATGGCTAGAAAGCTAAGACATAGGCCGAAAATATTCATGAGGAGTCTAAGACTCAATTTTGTCATTTGGAAGTCCAAATCTTAGCATTAAAAGAGAAGTTTGAATCTGTCCTGCAGCCCAGACATTGTTCAGTGTTCAACCCATATCTCGAGTTCTAGAAGTCCAGATGCACCGATTCTTCTTTTTTTTTTGAAAGTTGAGACAATTTCTTAGAACTTTCATGATGTTTTGTTCAGAAAAGAAGATAAAAATTATCACCAAGTCAAGATGTGCCAGCCCATTTAACAATTAATCATCAAATCAATAGCTTCAAATTTTGGCCTATAAAATAAGGCATTTTCCATGCATTTAGGCATCTTGGTTTTCATATCAAGATAATGTTCTTACTCTCTCTTTTTATATTTTTGTAATGCTTAATTTTTGTTTGTATTAATTTCTTGTTTATCCTTTTCATTTCATTTCCTTTACTTAGTTAACTTATATCTTATTTATGTTCTTATCTTGTTTATTTATGTTTCTCTCTTTTATTATGTTTAGCTAAGTTTATTATGTCAAGGTGAAAAGGTTACACTAATGGTGTAAGAATAAGTATAGTATAAACTCAACATGGACTTTAATGTTTGATAAAAACATGTTTTGTATTAGTTATCTTGTTCACTTTTAATACTTTGCTTGTTAAATGGTTAATCTAGATTTATATTGTATAACCCTTGATACAACAAATATTTGGCACTTTCATAATCCAACCGTATGGTATAATCGACACTTGTGCTATGAAAGGAACTTGATTTGTTGTTAATAGAAGTTATAATCATGAATACCTGACAATATTTACAAATATTAGCATTTTTTGAATAAAATAACTAATGTAATCATGTTAACAATGGAACCTCCTTTGTATGTAGTTTTCAGTTGAGTAATAAAAAGAGTTTATACTATACTTGTTTGAAATACCATTAGTGGATCCTCTAACCTTGACAATTATTTTATCCTTATTTAATCCTTATATCAATATCACATCTCAAAACTCTCTTCAACTCCTTTTCTGTTATTATCAATTTATTTATTTGTAGTTTATACAGCTAACCTCCCTGTGGTTCGACCCTGGTCTTGCTGGGTTATTTATTACTTCGACACTCCTACACTTGGGAGAAGACATCAACTCTTCGGTCGTGTTAATATATATGTGTCTATTTCTATTATCGTTTCATTGAAGAATAATTAATTTTAATAAATAAATTTAGGTTTAGTTTTTCCAATTTTATTTTTAGTTGTCGTTAACACTAGAGCATGTGGTTTTTTTTTACTGTAGACAAAACATTATGTCGCAATGTTCACACACTTATAGATTACTATTAAAATGGGTGAAGGTCAATTGCTTATGATTTTTTAGGCAAAGACAACATAGAAAGAAGGAGGCTCTAAATGAAAAGGACAATTAAAATGGGTGATTGTCCAAATTTTAAAAAATACATTTTAGTCCTTAAGGCTTACAAATAATATAATTTAGGTCCCTTTGAACGTCTCAGATTTAATTTTGGTCCAAAACTTCAGCTTTCTTATATTTTAGTTTCTGCTTAAAGAGAAAAAAGAGACAAAGTCAGCGTTTACAATGATTTTGCCCACCAAAATTATCTATCTTGGTACTAACGGGTTGCATTAAGTGAGAGGTGTTCCACTTAGTCGTTTTTAAGCCTTATAATTGCTTGAAAAACTAGATTTAAGCTTGGGAAGAGTTTTTGTTTCGAGTTGATTTCATATTTTTAAAGATTTTAGGTGTTTTATAGACATTTATAAGCTTATCAAGGTGTTTAAGGGTTTTTTTTTCTAGATGTTTTGAGTTAAAATGGGTTGAAAATTGGGTTTCTAATAAAAAACACAAGAACCCTAATTTTCTACCCACCATAGTGGCTAGAATCTAAGTAATTTCACACAACGCATCGTCTGTTTTATTTTTCCAAAGAAAATTAGGGTGGATGACATGTTGTCAACTTTATCAGCTTTAAAAAAAAAATTAACGGCTCGCACATAGGCCCTTTCCTTATAGGCCAGGTGCCTAGCGTGGCCTATTTCTTTCTCTTTTTTTTTTAAATTTATACTTTTTATATGTTTTTTAAAAATAATTCTTAAATTTATATTTTCATTAATACAACCATTCTCTATGTTTTTTGTGTGTGTTTATTTAGCCTTTTTTAAACAATGATTATTTTTTTAATTATGTTGTGTGTATTTAAGTTTTTAATAGGTTAATATGATTTATATATACCTTATTTTTTGCATTTTATTATATAGATTAAATTTATTTTTAAAAATAAAAAATATTTTTAGATAATATTTCTAATATGTGCAGCTTTACATAATAATTTTTTTCTTTTATTTTTTTCAATAAATTTTATGTGTGTGTCGGTTTCTATTATCATTTGATTTAATAAAAAATTAATTTTAATAGACAAATTCATTAAATACAACTTGCTATATGGCTCGTGTTTTGAGATTAAATATCTTGATATATATTTGTCTCTTAATTTTTTCAATTTTGTTTTTATTTATCGTTAATGACTTTTTTTCATTTATTTACACAAATGGTTCTTGATTTATTTAATTAAATGTATACATAATTTTTTATTTATATTTCAAAACTTTTTTGTGTAAAAAAATGTGTTGTAAAGGTCTGCATGTTCAAATTTTTATTGGTATAAAAAACATTTGACCCCCAGCAAATCATGGGTCAAATGGCTAGTACTTTTACAATGGCATGTAAAAAGAAGCACTATTCATTATAATTTTTTTTTTGTTTCTAGGAATTTTTACGCTTTGGTTCCTCAATTTATTTTCTTTTTATTTGGCCCTTTTAACATTGTTTTGATTTGTTATTTGTCTTGGTGACTTGTTTTTCATGCTTGAGTATAGGGATCTCAAGATGTTAAGGAAATGTTTCATCGCTTAGTCAATACTCGGTTTGGTGAAATAAAACTCAATCTCATTGATTGGAAATACTTAGAGCTTTGTCAACCGAAATTGAACCTTAAAAAATTGTTCGGTCCTTTTTTTTTTTGCCGATATCAAGGGCTAATTTGCATGGTGAAGGGAGTTCTTTTTTTTTTTTTTGATCTTCCAACTATTTTTTTTTATCCCTTCACATTGACTTTATTTGGAACTTGACTTAGTAGTTTATTTTGGTTACCTTAATACGAGGATCTCACAATATTAAGAGAAATGTTTGATGCTTGGTTTTACAAAATAAAATAAAACTCGATTGATTTAAAATAATTAATTATTAAGGGGCTAAAATTGAAACTAAAACATAAAAGGGGTTTGAGTAAATAGGTAAGACAAATTGACTAGCATGGGTAACACACATACAATATGTAGGGGAAAGCCTTCTGCATTCCAATGACACATGCAACTTCCCTCAACATCAAATCACCTTCTTCTATGGTGGCGTTGGAAGTGGCTTGCAATGCTCTTCCCATTTCTCCAACGTGTGTAGGTAAAGGATCAATAGTAAGCCTTTGTTGTTCTTTGTTTTCCTCCTCTCTCTTTTCTCTATCATTTCATCAGGATGTGCATTGTCCTCCCAAAATTAATAGGTGCCTTATCATTTTATTTTTGGATCAAATTACATTCTCATTATTTTAATTTCTATTTGTTTTGTTTTGAATTCTTTTTTAAATTGATTTTTATTTTTATTTTCTTCCTTGGTATTTGGTTTCTTTTAGTTTTTTATTTATCAAATTTTATCTTCATTCTTTTGATTGTTTTTTGTTTTTTTTTTAGATTTTGTTTTTTCAATTTCATCCCTCAACTTTTAAAGGATTGAGAATTTGGCTTTGTGATTTTTTGATCTTGTAATTTGTGGGGTCATCACGGCCTTTTGACCAGGGTCACGTGTTTGGATGATTAGCCCGATTGGACTTTAGTCTTTTTTAGGTTATTTTTTATTTTATTTTTAATTTCATCCTTTAATGTTAGGTTGGTTGAGAATTGAATTTCAACATTGGCCTGATTAGACTTCATGACCTAGGTCACGAGTTTAAAATGTTAACCCAAATTGACATAAGTCTTTTTCTTTGAACTTTTTTTTACATCGATTTTCTTTTTCAATTTCATCCTTTACCGTTGGGCTTGTTGAAAATTGAGTTTCATGATTTTTTTGCTTTGCTTTCTATGAGGTTATCCTAGTTTCATGACCTAGGTTATTGGTCTTGCAGATTAGTTTAGATTGACTTAGATCTTTTTTGAAGTCATTCTTTTAAGAGTGAATATTTTTTCGACTTCGCCCTTCAACATTTGGTTTGTTTAAGAATTAGACTTTATAATTTTTTTTTTCTATTAGGTTATTCTATTTGCATGACTTAACTCGTGAGGGTTGGTGGCGTTATTCTAGTTTGTTAGGGTTCTATTTTTATGGGGTTTTTTTTGTTGACTAATTTATTTTTTTTATTTCATCCTTCTATATTTGGATTGTTTGGAATTGTACATCGTTATTTTTATTATTTTCTTTTTTGTAAGGTTATCCAACCTCACAATCCTAATAGAAGGCAGGTTTGTCATACTAACTCAAGTTGACTTAAATAGTTTTTTTAACTTTTTTTTAAATTTTATCTTCTAGCTTTGAGTTATCTTGGAACTGTGCTTCATACTTCTTTATTTTTTCTTTTGGCAAGCATTCTTTATATGCAGGTCATTGTGATTATTTTTTTGTTTTTAAATTTGGTCCATTCATTATTGTTGCTTTTTATCATATAATTTAATACAATCATCATATTGGACTCAACAAGATCTATGGCTTAAGTCACTTTTATTTTTGCTTCTTTTAAATATGATGACAACGTCTTAACATTGTTTTTTATGTTAAAAAATGAAATCAGCATAACCTATAGTGAAGCACGAGTCACCTATATAGTGTGTGTGTGTTATAAAATTAATGAATAATTATTATATTATATTAAAATAAATTTAAATAAATCATGTGGCCATTTCACAATACTTGAGAGAAAATATTATGGATTGTAATAGTATCTTTCTTTTTAGTCATTTAATTTTATTTTTACTTTAATCATCAATTTTTTATTTCATCTTTTCACATTTTATTTTATAGGGTTATCGTAGTGTCAAAAATTTTTATAATATTGGATTGATGCTAAAGAATCTCGTTTCATTACTTATGAAAAAATAAAAATAAAGGGAACAAAATTGACAGTGAGGAAAAAATGGAGGCTTTTTTTCAACATTGTTAATGGGCTTTTTTTTAACAATTCTTTCCTTCAAAGTTTTGCTAATTTTATTTTTGGTCCTTTTAGATTGACACTTTTATATTTTGATCTAAAATTTTATTTTATTCACATCTTAGTCCTTGAGTTTGAGTGAGAAGAGAAAAAGTCTTTGAAAAACTATGAAGAAGAGTGCAGGTGATCTAACCAAAAAGGTTGTCAATAGATTTTATTTAACGAGAGGAGTTCCATTTAAGTTTTTTTTTTTATCATAATATTGTTGGAAAACATGGATTGGGGCTTATGAATGTTTTTATTTTTGGGTTCCTTTATGATTTCTTTGACCAGTTAAAGGTTGTTTTAATGTTAAATATGAGTTTATTTAGGTTTATAAAGTATTGTGTTTAGGTGTTTTCAGGTGAAAAATAGGTTAAAAATAGGGTTTTATAAGACCAATCGGACAAAATCCTATTTTTCTGGATGAAACTGAACTAGTATGCAACACGTCATCTAGAGTTATAGATGACACGTCACCTACCAATTTAAGAAAAAAAAATAAAAAAAAAATGTTGGTCAATAGCACAATCTTGGGCTTGCAAGCCTTCATACCCCATCTTTTTTTACGAGCCAAACGCACTGCCCCCCTCAGACCTAGGTGTTGGACTTTTTTTTCCTTTATTTTTTTCTTTCTATTTTAATTGAAATTAATTAGGATAAACTAATCAGAATGTTTTTGGATATTATTTGATTAAATACCATGTTTTTTTTTTTATATAAATAAGGTTATAGTATTCTTTTTATAACATTATTAAATGCCTTTTTTGTACATCCATTCGCAATAATTGTTTTCTTATATTTTTTGGGTGATTTTTCTATGTATATCAATTTTTATTGTTATTTAATTAAATATAAAATAGATTAAAAAGATATTAAACTCAATCGAGTCCATGACCCATGTCGCAAGTCTTACAAGTTAACCTAAGTCGATCCAAAATATTATTATCATATGTAAAAAGAAAGGGTTAAAACAACACCGTCTTGATTTCTTTTTTTCTTGAAATCAAACAAAGTTTTAAATAGATTGCATATGGACTTGCCAAATCGATCGAGTCATATGGGGTCATCTTTCACTTGGTTTAATTTGAAACTCAAGCTAAATAAAGTGTCAGTTATGGGCAGGATTAGTGACATTGCCAAAAAGTTTCCAATGGCAACATGTGCGGCATCGGATTATTCTTATATTTTTTTAATACATTTATGTCAATATTATCTATTTTTTACTAAAAACAAATATTTTGGAAATAAAATATCAAGTAAAAAATTGAGTGTATTGGCAAGATAAAAGATTTTTCAATAGCAAGATGTCTTTCTAGCGTGAAAAATATAGGTTTGATATTCAGATTAAAAAAGATTTGAATTGATTTTAGATGTAAAACATCGTTATATAATTAAGATACTTTTTTTGTTTTATAATGTATAATATTTTTTTTTTACATTTATTAAGCATTTAATGTTGTGTTGTGGTCTTGTTGAATAAGTTACGAATATTGTTGTTGTTGTTATTTAATTAGGTTGGATATGGATTATAATCAATATATTTTTTTTTTAACTTTACCAATGAAATTATCAACAGAAATAAAAAAATTATAAATAATTATCGATGAATCCATTGGCAATTTACAATAATGGTAAATTACTGACAGACTTACCAATGGATGTTAAATGGTCGAGGAATTATAAAGAGTTTGGAAAGAAAAGAATGAAATTTAAAACGACTAATGAAGTGATTAACGACATGAAATCCATCATTGAAATTTATACTTACCAACGAACTCACCAACAAACACTAAAATGGTAAGAGAATTACAAAGAGTGTAGGAAGTAATTCATGAATTCTTTTACGTCGTCCGCTTCTCATTCATTTTCTTCCATTGCAATTGTGTCCTCATTGAGATTTGGTCATTCATTCTTAATGTAATGTACTCGTGATTTTGTGGACGATCTACTTTTAGGAAATTTGAAAGTGGAAGGTGTTTTGGTATAAATGTGTATTTTGGAAAGAGAAAAGAAAGTTTGCAAAAATTCATAATCTCATTGATAAAATAAAGACTCATCTACAATGAAAACTATATCTTGACATCTTAAGCCAAGATTGCCAACTTGGTATGAAAGTAAAGACGTGTACATAGACAAACACAAAAGGCACAAAAAGCACACTAGAACAATATCGTTATTTACTTTTTGAAGACTATAGGAGCCTTTTGGGTTACCTAATTTTGGAACTTTTCACCATTTGCCAGCTTACACACAAAGGTCTTTGTCGCTATTTCCTCCATTGTAGACAATTAGTTGTGGTAGCAACTTTTCTTCTTCCACAACCTTTCCTTTGTCGTTGTAGCTATTGACCTTTCTGTCATCTTATTTCAATTTGTTGATGTACTTACCAAAAAAAAAATTGTTGATGCCCATAGCAGCCAAGTTTTGGGTAGGGACATTCTTCATATCTTCGGAGTGCATTACATAAGCAACTTTGGGGAATGATACATGGATTAGATGGATAACAATCTCTTCTTTGTTAATTTACCTTTCTTTTAGC
>Ga0325402_1000653_pt1 | contig 25379 bp, 7 predicted proteins | sample PopdelMetagenome_22_FD_207212 | JGI IMG/M metagenome (GOLD analysis project Ga0325402, IMG submission 207212) | Populus deltoides microbial communities from Bellville, Georgia, United States - Xylem-PdKOR-R3 | ecosystem: Host-associated > Plants > Phyllosphere > Stem > Wood/Secondary xylem...
TTATTATTATTATTATTATTATTATTATTATTATTATTATTATTAATTACAAATACAAGTAAAGTCATAAAATGTTGTTCGCTAAGCTAATTAACGAACCTTTCAATCCAAGGAAGTAACCTCAGCGCTCCATCCCCTTGAAAAGCCAAGTACAGTGCTCTATATAGATTAGAACAATACTTATGAGATTTCTTGATTTTTTTTTTTTTTTTTTTACCTTCTTCCTCTTGACCTCTGCCTCAACGTTCTCCATAAGCCAGCCATGAACGAGTCCTCGCATGAGGGCAAGAGCTTTAGAACCTGAAAAAGGTTCTTCGGTCAAGTTTTGTGGAACTGGGTCCGGGGCTGCCCGACAGGCTTCTATTTCAAGCCCATTTATTCAGTCAAAGTATAACTTTTGGGCGGAGAAGGTCTGCTGCTTCACTTTGGGCCATTTATTCCTTTAAAGATATGGATCAAGTCGACAATCTATGATGCATAAACAAAACCATGACAGGGAGCGAGTCTTGAGGGCGACTCAGGATAGAGAAAACTAATTAGACACTAATTTACTAATGTTATTGGAAAGAGAGAAACTAACCATGCTTACATGTTGAATTACTAATTTTTTTTAACACATTTATTGAATTAATTTGATATATATGGAATCCCGTTTTATAGTGAATGCTTCATGAAACAACTATTTAATAAACATTTTCTTACACTTAATTAACGTAAATAAATTTTGTTGATTCATAGTATTTCAACAAAAATATTAAAAATAGTAATTTAGTTTGAATATTTCATCTATTTTTTTGTGTCGTGATATATTTTTTTTTTTTTGTGTTTGAGTATGCAATAGTGATGGATCAATGTACTTTAATTTATTTCTTTTTGTCTAAGTAAATATGAATCTAGTGAGCTATTATACTTAATATTTTTGGGTTCAGTTACATGTTGAACCCAAGTACATATGTATTTGGTGAGCTGTCAGACCCAATATTTTTGGGTTCAGCTACACGTTAAACCTAAGTACATATGTATTTGGTCTACCATGATTCTCAAATCAATTTGGTCTCCCTCAACCCATGACATGTCTCTAAATTCCGGATCTAAACCCATCACCAACAGTCCAACTATTGTAGGACTGTTGGTGTCTAAGTCGTAGCAAAAGACTAATACCTTAGCAAGACTTATCCTTCTCTAAGAAGGAAGAGACATACAGGGGAACAACTAGTTGTTGTGGCCTCATAAAAGGCCAGACCAATTAGGAGGAAAATAACCAGTAAAGAAAAACAAATGAATTCAAGTATTTTTTTTTATGTTGAAAAATTATATATATATGTGTGTGTGTGCGCGCGCGCGCGCGCAAGAGTGATGGATCAATGTACTTTTTTTTTTTTTGCATAAATATATATGAATCTGGTGAGTTACCAGACCCAACATTCTTGGGTTTAGCTACATGTTGAATCCAAGTATATATGCATTTGGTGACCTGTTAGACCCAACGTTCTTGAATTTAGTTTCGCGCTTAGCCCAAACAATAATGGGTCTGACAAGCTGTCAGATCCAACTTTCTTAAGTTCAGCTACATGCTGAGCTCAAGAACATATGGGTATGGTGAACTGTCAAACCCAATATCCTTGGGTTCATTCATGTGCTGAGCCCATGTACATATGGGTCTGGAGAGCTGTCAGACCCAACATCTTTGGGTTTAACTATGCGCTGAACCCAAATAAATATGAGTCTATCAAGCTAACAAACTTAATATCCTTAAGTTCAATTACATGCTGAGCTTAATTATATATAAGTCTAGTGAGCAGCCAAATCCAACATCCTTGGGTTTAACTACGCGCTGCGCCCAAATAGATATGGGTCTGACAAGCTGTCAGGTCCAATATCCTTAATATCAGCTACATGCCGAGCTCAAGTATATATGAGTCTAATGAGTTGTTAGACTCAATGTCTTTGGATTCAGCTACACACTGAGCCCAAATAGAAATGGGTATGACAAGTTTCCAAACCCAACATCCCTAAGATCAGCTATGTATTGAGGCCAGACAGATATGTGTAAACCCCCGCATGAACATCAGGCCAAAGATAGTAAGATCGTCGATAATTAAAGGAAACCCAGGGTGAAAAGAAATAAAAATAAAAATAAAAATAAAAATAAATAAATATGATGGGTAATGGAGAGGATGATCTCCAAAATTAAATTTAAAAGTATTGAGGAAGTTGAAAAGAGATTTATGAATTTTGGGTTAAAACTTGTAACATTGGCAAAACTGATAGTGAGTTTCGACAAATAAAAGAATAAGGAAAAATTCATAATAAATATGTTTTGAAATAAATAAATGATGCCAAGGATTTAATGGATTAATTAATACGATACATGTAAAGATTGAACAAAAAAATTGGATTTTTAGTGTAAAATCATATACTGATTAGTTTTATGCTATCGTTTTGAACTCTCAATATGACCATTGAATCAAAATGAGATTTTACAAGGAGTCACCTAACTTATTGTTCTACCTTAAGTTAACATTTCAGATAAATTGGAGTTCAAAAAGGTCTTTTGATAGTACAAATTATAAAGTAAAAATAAAGAAATTGATCATAGACTTGTAACAATGACATTGCAGTAAATAAGCAGACATTCTTCCTCCCTGATTATTGTTCATTCTGTCACCCATTAATAGGAGGAAAAAAAAAATTTTTTCGTATTTCTCTTGCAAAAAAGGTGAGATTCTTTAAAAAATTAGAAAAGTAATGTGAGGTGAGTGGTTTTAAAAAGGAATTACACCAAAACTAAGCATTTGAGGGAGAAAATCATGTGAAAGAAAGTAAAGGTTTAGAGAGGGAAAACAAGGAAATTGAAGGATGAAGAATGAGGGTTGATAAAAATTCAATAAGGGAGCATTTGAAGCTCATAATTTCACCAGGTAAGATATTCTAAACTTAATGAAAAAAGTTAAAGTGAGAATTAATTGAAATTCTATTAAAATTTACAAATATTGATTTAGGGTTATTGGATGGGAATTAGGGGAAATGTGAAAGTGGTATGGATTAATGTAATTATGATGGAATATAGTAGGAATAACTTAAAATATTACATAAATGAAAAAAAAAACTTTGTGTTCTTGATTGGAGTAGGGTCATCCATTTGTGGTTGTCTAAGGAAGTTAAGTAGTTGATGTGAATTTCCATAGAATTACAAGTAATTTTATGTAAATGTGTTAGTTGTTTGAATATGAGTTAAATACACTTGAATGTGATGAATTATAGTAAATAAAATAAAAAAGAATTACATGTGTGTGGATAGGTTAAATTTGGCCAAGAGTAGAGATGTGAAGAGCTTGGATGAAAATGAGAAACTAATACATATTAAACCTGAATGAAGGTCTAAAATGTTGATTTGAATTGAGAAAATCCATGGTCTCTTATGGAAAGCTATTCAGCCAAATGAGAATTTAAGAAGAGGAATAGGATTGAATTGTATTTTGTTAGTTAATGGTTCAAAAGTAGTAAAAAAACTTGTGTGTGATGAGTTGCGATGAAATACTAAAGAGAATTTCATGATTATGAATTTGTTTATTTTTCTGGTCAATAAAAAACAGATGAAACCTGGATAGTGTAGATAAATGGATGTGTTTTAATTAATAATCAAGGCTTGAAAGCCAAATGTAATGGCATTAGAAAAGTGTTAGGAGAGAAAAGAAATGAAAAAGGGTGATGAACCTTTTTTTTTTTTTACCAAAAACACATGTTGAAGAAAATGAAAGAATTATGTCATCGTACTAAGTAAAACTACGGTGACAATTGTTGCTACGTAATTTTTTACCCATGTTTTAATAATTTTTTAAAAATAAAAAAATAAAAATAAAAATAAAAAATAAGGATTTACATGTGGTGATAACATAGAGCATCAAGAATAATATTAAAGAAGTAATATGTCAAGGAAATAATATTGAATCGTATATAATTACTGCTATATAAAATACTATAGATATATGATATGATTCATGCTGGTTATGAAAAATAATCACTACAATATAAAATACCATATATATAGAATTTATTAGTGTTGGTTATAAAAGATAATCTCTGTAATAATTATTGTAATATTTTTTTAAATAAAACATAAAAAATTTTTATATAAATGAATACCCAGCTATATGCACAGTGCACAACAGGAAGAAAAATTAACATGAAACAATTTTTAAAAGTAAAAAATTTATGACAACCACGAAAAAATCTAAACCTAATTTTTTAATTTTTTTGTATTCGGCCGAAACCAAGTCGCGCCCCCACCCTTGGCCTCTGATTTTTTTACACGGAGACCAGCCCCCCTCTCCTTCATCTGGCTGACTCTCCCTCACGAGCTCTCCTCCCTTTAGCCAAACCAGAGAAAACTCTGCTTTGGTCTGGAGAATTTTCGGTTTCCCTCTTCAGCCGGCCATAGATCAATAGTCTCTCTCAGCCGACCCGAGCCCCCATCACCGTGCTCTCTCGGCATTTCTTCCCTCTCTCAGCCGTCCTCTTCTTCCCCGATCTCCTTCACCCAATAGCCCAATAGGCGGTCCATTCCTTCCCCACACACAGAAACAAAACCGCCTCACAGCCCCCACAGACCCAAATCCTCCACCCAACAGCCACACAACGCAGGTCCCCCTTCCATTCGGCCTCCAGTAGCAGCGGTCTAAACAACAACCACAACAGCACTGCCATCACTGAAGATTCAGTAGCTCACGAACCTCGTTTATTCCCTCACCGCCAACCTCAACGACGGACCAGCCACGACTCCCTCTCCCCGTGCAGCAGCGCCTTCTTCCTCCAGCAGCAAACCCAACCGCCGCGGCAACCAACAGGAGTGGAGATCATCAGCGCCGCCGCCGCCCAACCGCTAGACCTGCCGCCGGGAGAAGAAGGAAAGAACAACTACCTGAGAAGAAGAAAGAAGACAGAAGACAGAAGTTAACATATCTAAAAAAAAAATACAAGAACAATCTGGACAGAATAGATTAAAATCAACTGCCTGCGTTTTTTCTTCTTGTTACAGGTCACCGCCGGCGAGGAAGGGAGGAAGCCAAGTCATATCCACCCTGTCCCCTGTTTTTTTTACTCTTATGGCGGCGCTGATGATTCTTGTTCCTAAAATCACATTTATTACACCTATATTCCCAAGTCATATGTAATTTTCATTTGAGTGATGTGTTGTTTTATTTTAAATTTTTGTTATTTTTAATTACATATGGGTGTATGAAAAAAACATAATAAAAAGGGATGTGGGTGTGTTTGTATTTATTTTAATGTATGTTGTTGGATTATAAAAATCAAAAAGACAAAAATTTAATGTTTTAATATGTATATGATCAAGTATTAATAATCAAATAAAATCATGTTGTATTTCTTGTGAAAATATAAGAACATGTTTTTATATATGTTTTAGGATTTAATAACTGATTTATTAAAGCTTTAAAAATTTGACTAATATTAGGTTTTTTTTATTTTAATTGTGATTAAATGTAATTGTGTTTTTGACAAAGAAAATATAAAAAATGTTTTTGTGTGTTGCATACGGCTAATACCCTAACATATTTTGAATTTTTTTAAAAAAAATAAATATTTGAAGTTTTGAAATTGTGTTTTTGCATGGATTTCGTAAACACAATAAAAAATTTATTTTCTTGCATTTCTGAATTTTACAGCATGTTTGTAAAACTCTAAAGGGTATTGATCAATATTTTAAAAAAATATAAAAATCTTATTTTGGGGGAATTCATCTATTATTCACCGTTAATGTTTGGATAAAGAAATCCTAAAGGGATGAATATCCAAAATATTATTGGGAATAACTTGTTATTATTCACCGTTAATGTTTGGATAAAGAAATCCTAAATGGATGAATATCCAAAATATTATTGGGAATAACTTGTTATTATTCGTTGTTAATGTTTGGATAAAGAAACCTTAAGTGGTAAAGATCTAAAATAATTTTCTAAGAATAATAAGTCATCACATATCATTGAAAGAAGCCTTGATTAGAATTGATGACATTTCAATTTTTGACTCCACGGTTTACGACCCATGAGTATGAAATACTAAGGCAAAAAGAGGCTTTTAAAGCGCTCTGAATTTCCTTAGATTTCTGAATCTTTGTCCCTCCTCCTTGTGATTTACGAGTTGCAAACTCTTAAAATACTAAAGAAAAAAAAAAGAGCCTTTAAAGCACATGAAATCTCCTTGGATTTCTACCTATCTCATAAATCATAAGTTATAAATTTAGTCTGAATCAAACATAGATTTCAAGAGATCTGCATTGGTTCTTCTTGGTACTTTGTAGACATATCTAAGGGTGTGATCCACATTGACCAAGGGTTCTTTCTTTTTAGACCTCGAGTCCAAGTTTGTTCATCATAGTAAACTTATCCTAGGAAAACTGATGAGATCAGAAAACACTAACACCATAGCAATTATAAGGCAAACCAAACACCAAGCAGCTTACCTTAGGTAAGGTGTACTAGGGGTGCTAATACCTTCCCTTTATGCAACTAGTCCCTTACTTTAGAATCTCTGAAAGATCAGTTAGGTTTCCTAGTAACCATAATATTAGGTGATGACTCCCTTTTACACAAAACAACAACAAAGACCCCAAAATCAATCGAGGATCGCCGCTTCGTCGCGCTCTGTCGTGAGGGTGCGACAACAATCAAAATCTTATAGTGATGTAACATATGAAAAAGGGTGGAGTAAAAAGATATGATGCTAATACATAAAGATATTATTATAGTAACAACATTGTTTAGAATTATGAGATTTAAATGTTAAATGTGTTACGGATGGATGAAAATAATTTGTGAGTCCGACTAAATTGGTTTGGAATAATTGGATAAGAATGGGAAATAAGTTTTTCAAACATGAATGCATTGCATATATGGATGAGAAATGAAATAACTATATTTAGAAATTGTGAAATATGTGTAAAATATGGAACTCAGATATGATTTATAAGTTAAATTGATATGATACTAACAATTTGTAAATCCTGTTATCACAAGGAAGACTTCTAAAGTGAGATTCCAGGCAAGAGGAGCAAGATCCTCACGAGTAAACGATAGGTGCTCGACACCTTTTTTTTAAGCCTTTGTATGTTTTTTCACTGAATTATTGCTTACTTATTGTAACATCGTGATGAAATTAATATATGTTATGAAGAGAAGCATGAAATAAAAATTTAGAGTACAACGTTGTACTTGGTAGTCGAAAAGGATACTTGAAATTGAAAGGTTTAGTGGTATTGAATGGTTAGGAAGGTAATTGTTTGTTTTCATTGGAAAATCTAAAAAGAAGCAAGAAAGAAAGAAAGTAATGTTGGGAATGGATTGACAAAATTGAGTAGTCTTTCAAGAGGTGGAGACTAATGGAATTAGTGGTTACTGATGATCGACATAAGTGATTAGTCTACCTTGAGGTAGGGAATAATGGCATCAGTGATTACTGATGACCGACATCGAATTGAATAGGTGTCCACATGTATGGAACTAATGATATCATTGTATTTGATATCAATACCGTGTTGATTAGTCATCCATGTGTGTGGGACTAATGATATTAATGTATCTGATATAGGTATCAAGATGATTAGTTTTCCACATATGCTGGACTAATGATATTAGTATAACTGATATCGATAATAAATTGATTAGTTTTCCTCCAATGATATCTAGTTATCTGATATAAGTAGAGAATTGATTAACTATAGGAAAAATGATGTCAATCTGGTTGATGTTGACATTGTTTTGATGTCCATGTATACGGGGGCTAAGGGTTTGCATGCCAAGCAGAGAATCTTGAGAAAGCAAAAAAGGAACTTCATTTCTTGTGATAAATGATTAAGATGAGAAAACAATATAGAAGGTAATTGTTTATTTCCACCACCACCTCTATAATTAGAACATATTTATTAAATTGCTACTTATCTATATTAATGTAAGTATAGTAAGATTTTGAAATTTATTTTTATTTGACTTGTTATTGTTGATAAAAATAATTTCCAGTATTAATTTATGTTGTTTATGTATTATTCTACTATTTTTGATAGAAAATGACGCTAGATTTTGAAGGGAATATCTTAGGGCTAAGATGTGTAGATATGTTTGATGCAAAAATAACTCTTCTTGTGCTCTCCTCGTCTTGCAGCACAGCCGCCTGCGTTTTATGAATTACAGACAAGAGTTTCTATTCGAGGACCTCAAAGGCTCAAAGTGCTCTTCTATTTTAATGATTAGCCTGTGAACACACAACCATTGCTACTGTTTAAAAAATCAAGCCATGTGCCCGCAGCCAGGATGTAGACATGGTCAGGAGAGGGCTGGCTGTGGTTGGCTAGGTTTTTTTTAGTGGACTTGGGAAACATATGTTTTGGGCTAATAAATAGTGTCATTATCAACATGTGGACCAAACCATTCAGTCTAACAAACCTTTCAAATTTGAGCTCATAGCTCATTAATCCTCTCGAGACAGTTTTCTATTAGCTCACCAAAGCCATAAAGTTTGGGCTCTGCTCACACCCATTATCCAGCAAGTAATAAGAATTAAGGCAATTCTTTTGGCACAAATAATATATTTGTAATGGCTGCACTACTTCTTGCACAAATAATTCTTCCACTATTTTTTATTTTATTCATTTATTTTTAAGATAATAGTGCAATTCTTTTAAATTTTATCAAGCTACGACTTGAGCTATTTCTAGTAATGTAACTTGATTTTGGTATTGAGAGTTGCATAATTTATTAAATTTTTATTTATTGCACTATTCACAATAGTATTATAAGTAAATCTAAAAGGTATGGGGAATTTATAGTAAAACATATATTACAGATTCCCTCACAAAACACTATAAACACACCATTCACAATGGTTTTTCTTGTTTAACCTTTATTGGATCAAATTATAGATTAATTCAGGCTAAATTGTTAGTGGAGAGTCAGATTGAAAGACAGGAGTTTAAAATGAAAAAACAGTGGGGAATGGATGGCTTTGGAGAACTCTAGGGTGAAAAACCTATTTTGCCCTTGAAAACAAAATCAGGAAATGATGCTATTGTGGATAATTTAGTAATTTTATAATGATTCATATGTCATTCCAAAATTTTAACAAGGCAAACCTTAATACTAAAAATTCTTTAAAGCTTACAGTTAAGGGTGTTTTTGTCTTTGCAATTTTTTATGAACAATAAAATGGCTAAAATGCCCTTGAGTTTGGATTATTGTGATTTACATTCAAGTGCATATATGTATTTCTGCTCAAGCTTTTTTTGTAACTACTAGGTTTGTTTAAAGGTAAAATTTATAATTTAATATTTACAAATATTATTAAAAAAGATTCTAACGCGCATGTGCAATGCCCCTAAGCTATTTAGGCAACACGTGCGAGGCCGTTCAGTGGTCAAATACCGCTTTTCACGACAGCGTTTGAATCATCTTGATGGCTCCTCTGCAAGAAGGTTGCGTGTGTGGCCATAGGCTGACCGATATAGCGTCGATGACCTTTACTCCCCCCTTCTTCTCTCTCTCCTTAATTTATATGTCTGGACTTTCAGAATTTTAAAGATGCCCTTCAATTGTTAGATTTGGTCTTTGTTGTTTTAATTACTATTTGTTTTATTTGGAATAATTTATAAATTAAAAATATTTTTTAATTTCATCCCTCTTTAATTTTTTTATCTTTCAAATTTGGTCTTTGTTTTTTTAATTGCTATTTGATTGGTGTCAGATAATTTTTAAATTTGATTTTTTTCTTTCAATTTTATCATTGACATTAAGTTTAATTTGATTTCCATATCAAATTTGATCATTATACTTTTGATTTATTTTTAACCTTTTACTAATTAAATTTTTTTTAATGTAATCCATAAGCATTTGATTTTAATTTATTTTTATATTGAATTTGGTTCTTATTCTTTTTATTGTTTTTTTTTGTTTAGAATGCTTTTTTCTTGCTTTTTATTTTTCTCAATTTGATCTCTTACCATTTTTTTAGTTGAGAAATTTCTTCATTATTTTTTTCACCTTCTACATGGTTAGTCCTGGCCTCATGGCTAGGGTCATGGGTTTTAAAAGTTAACATATATTACTTTTAGTTTTTTTAGATCCTTTTATAAAATTAATTTATTTTTGATTTTGTCCTTCAACATTTGATTTTTTTTAACACCTTCTATGTGGTAGTCCCGGCCTCATGAATATGATTAAGAATTTTGAATGTTTACACGGGTTCACTTTGGTTTTTTTAGATCTTTTTTTTAAAAAAAAATTTCAATTTCATCATTTAACATATAATTTTCTGGGAATTGATCTTCATCATTTTTTTTCACTTTCCTCTTCATGAATCATCAAATCAATATTTCTAAATTTTGGCCTATAAAAGGAGGCATTTTCCATGCATTTAGGCATCTTGGTTTCCATATCAAGATCATGTTCTTGCTTTCTTTTTATATTTTTGTAATGCTGAAGTTTTGTTTATATTAATCTCTTGTTTATGCTTTTCATTTCCTTTCCTTTACTTAGTTAACTTATATCTTATTTATGTTCTTATCTTGTTTATTTATATTTCTCTTCTTCATTATGTTTAGCTAAGTTTATTATGTCAATATGAAAAGGTTACACTAATGGTGTAAGAATAAGTATAGTATAAACTCAACATGGACTTTAATGTTTGATACTAACATGTTTTGTAGTTGTTATCTTATTCACTCTTAATACTTTGCTTGTTAAATGGTTAATCTAGATTTATGTTGTATAACTTTGGTACAACAAATACTTGGCACTTTCATAGCCCAAACCGTATGGTATAACCGACACCTGTGCTATGAAAGGAACTTGATTTGTTGTTAACATAAGTTATAATCATGAATACCTGACAACATTTACAAGTATTAGCATTACTCGAATAAGATAACTAATGTAATCATGTTAACAATTTATAATCCGATTGAAACCTCCTTTGTGTGTGGTTTCTAGTTGAGTAATAAGAGTTTATACTATACTTGTTTGAAATACCATTAGTGGATCCTCTAACCTTGACAATTATTTTATCATTGTTTAATCCTTATATCAATATCACATTTCAAAGCTCTCTTTAACTTATTATTATTATTATTATTATTATTATTATTATTATTATTTATAATTTATATAGTTAACCTCTCTGTGGTTCGACCCTGATCTTGCCGAGTTATTTATTACATCGACACTCCTACACTTGGAAGAAGACATCAATCTTTTGGTCATGTCAATGGTTCAAATTTGGCCAAGAGTAGAGATGTGAAGAGCTTGGATGAAAATGAGAACAAAGGTACATTTAATCTGAATGAAGGTCTAAAATGTTGATTTGAATTGAGAAAATCCATGGTCTATTATGGAAAACCATTCAACCAAATAAGAATTTAAGACGAGGAATAGGATTGAATTGTGTTGTGTTAGTTAATGGTTCAAAAGTAGCTAAAAAAACTTGTGTGTGATAAGTTGTGATGAAATACTAAAGAGAATTCCATGATTATGGATTTGTTTATTTTTCTAGTCAATAAAAGAAAAGATGAAACCTGGATAGTGTAGATAAATGGATGTATTTTAATTGATAATCAAGGCTTGAAAGCCAAATGTAATGGCATTAGAAAAGTATTAGGAGAGGAAAGAAATGAAAAAGGGTGATTACCCTTTTTCTTGACTGGGAGCACATGTTGAAAAAAATGAAGGAATTATATCATCGTACTAAGTGAAACTATGGTGACAATCAAAATCATTTAATGATGTTACACAAGAAAAAGGGTGGAGTCAAAAGATATGATGCTAATACATAAAGATATTATTATAGTAACAACATTGTTTAGAATTATGAGATTTAAATGTTAAATTTGTTACGGATGGATGAAAATAAGTTATGAATCTTATTAAATTGTGACTTATCTATTAAATTGTGCCTTATCGATGTAAGTTTAACAAGATTTTAAAATTTATTATGAAATTTATTTTTATTTGACTTATTATTGTTGGTAAAAATAATTTCTAGTATGAATTTATATGTTCTTTATATATTGTTCTACTATTTTTGAAATATTCACAAAAAGTTATAAAAAAATCAATAAATAGAAAAAATAATTTAAAAAATTGTTGTTTTAAAAAATATTTATTGAACAAATCAGCAATGCATTTTTCATTGTTGATTAGTAACGAACCGACAACATAATATTCATTGTTGATTTGTCCAATCAATAATAGAATTTCAGCAACGAATTATCTGTTTCTAAGAAATTAGCATCTATTATTTGCATTTGATATTGTTGGTTGCTGATTTTGTTGCTAATTTTTATCAGCAACGAATTTTAATTTTATCTGTAACGGACTAGGTAATTGCTAATAGCTCTTTTTTAGTAGTGTCCGATTAGTAATTTTATTGTGAAAAAAATGACAAATTTAACCCTACATGTTTTTTAAAAAGTAATTATATCATAGCAAAAAAACCATCATATCTTTAATACCTAGTTCAAAGGTTTAACGGTTAACATGTAATTTCATCGTTTCACAGTAAATAGTATTCTGGGTTGAACAATAATTTTCTTTTTTTTTTAGTGCAAAATGAACCCATATTGCTTGTTAAATGTTAATGTAATTTTAAAAGACATGCATAGCATATCAAATTCTTAGTTGGGAGAGTTCGATCATGCCTTTGCCGAATTGCCACGGTAGCGTGCCTATGCATTTTATGAATTACAGGCAAGAGTTTCTTCTATTCGAGGACCTCAAAGGCTCAAAGTGCTCTTCTATTTTAATGTTTAGCCTGTGAACACAAAACCATTGCTACTGTTTAAAACATCAAGCCATATACCCGCAGCTAGGAAGTAGACATGGTCAGGAGAGGTCTGGCAATGGTTGGCTAGGTTTTCTTTAGTGGGCTTGGGAACTTATGTTTTGGGCTAATAAATAGTGTCATTATCAACATATGGACCAAACCATTCAATCTAACAAACCTCTCAAATTTGAGCTTATAGCTCATTAATCCTCTCGAAACAGTTTTCTGTTAGCTCACCAAAGCCATAAAAGCTTGTTCTCTACTCACACCCATTATCCAGCCAGTAATAACAATTAAGGTAATTCTTTTGGCACAAATAATATATTTGTAACGACTGCACTACTTCTTGCACAAATAATTCTTCCACTATTTTTTATTTTATTTTTTATTTTTAAGATAATAGTGCAATTCTTTTAAATTTTATCAAGTTACGCTTGAGCTATTTCTAGTAATGTAACTTGATTTTGGTATTGAGAGTTGCATAATTTATTAAATATTTATTAATTGCACTATTATATTAAAAAAAAATGCATCGCAAATCCCCTCATAAAACACCATAGACACTATTCACAATGGTTTTTTTAGCCCTTATTGAACCAAATTATAGGTCAATCTAAGCTAAATTGTTAAGGAAGAGTGAGATTGAAAGACGAGATTAAAATGAAAAAACCAGAGGAATGGATGACTTTGGAGAACTTTAAGGTGAAAAACCTATTTTGCCCTTGAAAACAAAATCAGGAAAAGATGCTATTGTGGATAATTTAGTAATTTTATAATGGTCTATATGTCATTCAAAAATTTTAACAAGGCCAACCTTAATGCTAAATATTCTTTAAAGCTTACAGCTAGGAGTGTTTTTATCTTTGCAATTTTTTATGAATAATAAAAGGACTTATATGCCTTTGAGTTTGGATTATTGTGATTTACATTCAAGGGCATATGTGTATTTATGCTCAGGCCTTTTTTTGTAACTGTCAGGTTTGTTTAAGGGTAAATTTATAATTTAATATATAAAATATTATTAAAAAGGAATCTAACATGCACATGCAACGCCCCTAAGCCATTTAGGCAGCACGTGCGATGCCGTTCAATAGTCAAACGCCGTCTTTCACGACAGCATTTGAATCATCTTAATGGCTCCTTTGTGAGAAGGCTACGCATGTGGACATAGGCTGACTGATTTGGCGTCGATGACCTTTACTCTCGCCTTCTTCTTTCTCTCCTCATCAATTTACATGTCTGCATTTTCAGAATTTTAAAGAAGCTCTTGAATTGTTAGATTTAGTCTTTGTTGTTTTAATTACTATTTGTTTTATTTGGAATAATTTATAAAATTGAAAATAATTTTCAATTTCATCCCCCTTTAATTTATTTTATCTTTCAAATTTGGTTCTTATTATTTTGATTGCTATTTGTTTGGTTTCAGATAATTTTTAAATTTGATTTTTTTTCTTAAAATTTCATCATTGACATTAAGTTTAATTTGATTTCCATATCAAATTTTATCATTATTGTTTTGATTTATTTTTAACCTTTTACTAATTAAAATTTGTTTTTAATGTAATCCATGAGGATTTGATTTTAATTTATTTTTATATTGAATTTGATTCTCATTCTTTTTATTGTTTTTTCTTTTGTTTAGAATGCTTTTTTTCTTGCTTTTTATTTTTCTCAATTTGATCTCTTACCATTTCTTTAGTTGAGAAATTTATTCATTATTTTTTTCACCTTCTACATGGTTAGTCTTGGCCTCATGGCCAAAGTTATGGGTTTTAAAGGTTAACATATGTTACTTTTGGTTTTTTTAGATCCTTTTATAAAATTATTTTATTTTTGATTTTGTCCTTCAACATTTGATTTTTTTAACACCTTCTATGTGGTAGTCCCAGCCTCATGAATACGATTAAGAATTTTGAAAATTTACACGGGTTGACTTTGGTTTTTTTAGTTTTTTTTTTAATTTTATCATTCAACATATAATTCCCTGGGAATTGATCGTCATCATTTTTTTTTTCACTTTCCTCTTCATGAGTTTATTCTAATCATATGCCTATAGTTGTAAGGTTAACATATTAACTAGATTGACCCAAATATATTTTCTTTTTATTGTTTTTTTTTCCAGCTCGCCATTCAATATTGGATTGCTAGATAGTTGGGCTCTGTTTTATTCTTTTTGTTGACAATTTTTTTAATTTTTTATTTGCATATAGAATCTTTTGATTGAAAAAATTAATAATTGTCTTTTGTTGAAATTGAGTGCATTATTTGTGTTGCAAGATTAAATATTTTTATCATAGTTATTTATTTATCAAAATATCAATTTATTTAATTTAATATGTGAATAATCATTTTAATTTATAATTTAGAAATTTTCATATCAAAATACATGTTAAAAAAGCCTGGATTTTATTTTTTTTAGTGGAAAAATTATGGGACCCGGATCACTGTTCACAAAGATAATAACTATCTGCATTGTGTAATTGTTTTTTTTAAGAAAAAATTGTGTTGCATTGTAATTTTTATTTTTTTTTACTGGCTCTTTTCGGGGAAAAAAAATACTTGGTGGAGAAACCGAGATTTGCCTGACAATAAAGTGGCGCCGCCGAATATTCTCCTCTAGAGTTAAATATATTTTTCTTAAGCAAAATAGGATTTGAAGTACAGTCCCAACCAAATCTGAAGGAGTGATGGGGTCCATTCTTCTCTATTTCCTCGCCGCTATGTGGGGCCCACTATTTCCTGGTCATCCCACGCTCGGCCCGTCCCACTCGCTCTCTTACCTTTTCCCCCCGCCTCATTGACTAATGCTCTGCGAGCCTTTTGTTCACCGGTCATCTTCGCCTTCCATATTCAATGCGTAGTGTGGTTATTATTTTTAAAAAATAAATAAAAAAAATAATATATTTTTTATTTTTTAAAAATATTTTTATTATCCATATATAAAAAAATTAAAAATAATTAAATTTTAAAAAAACTTGTTTAGAACAAATAAAAAGTCATGTTTACTATTTACAATCCATTTAATGCAGCTAGCGATGCGACTATTGTTTTGTTAAATTTTAAATAATTTTTTTTGTAAATTAATTTATTTATATTTTTAAATTATTTTGGTATATTAATATTAAAAATACTTTTTTAAAATTAATTTTTTAAATATTTTTACAAACAAAAACACATTTTAAAAAGTAAGTATACCACCTTCTTATATCACCGTTCTAAACACCTCGACACTCCTACTAGTACTAAGAATTTTACAACTACTTGGATGAGCAAGCTGCATGATTTCATCGACATGGGAGTAATATAAAGAATAGAATATATATTTTACTCAAATCTTCATGATGTATAAAACAAGCATGTTCTCACATTCACATATGGTTTTTAATCATTAGATTTTCAATTTAATAACTAAGTTGAGAATTTCATATTAGTTGGATTGAAGAATACTTATTAGATAGTTGGATTGAAGAATATTTATTAGATAATAATATAAATCATGTCATGTAACCTTACCTAACAGCTTAAGCTATTGGGTTGAGGTGGTTCTTTGAAATGATATTAGAGCCTTGATAATCAAACGGTCATGAGTTTGAATTTTACCATTCTTATTTATTTGATAAAAATTAAGTATAAGGTAAAATGGATCTGTACAAGTTTCAAGTCTAAAGAGCTTTTATTTGAGATGGTGTGTTAGAGAATAATATAAATCATATCCTGAAATTTCATTTAACAATTTAAACTATTAAGTTAAGATAATCTTTCTACTCATGCACACTTACGAGCCATAAAACTAAGTTTTAAACAATTTATTATAGGAAATTTCTTCAAATTGTAGGAAGCAATGGAGTTTTGTTACTTGATTTCAAGCTGCAAAAGGGAGGGTAGAGTGCCAGTGCCGAAGGGTGTGTGTGAATGAGAATGTAAAAATAGTTATTTTTTAAAATATTTGTAATTTAAAAATACATCTAATTAATAATTTTTTAAAATTATTTTTAGTATTAAAATGATTTAAAAATAAAAAATAATTTAATATAAAAAAATATTTTTAAAATATATAAACAAACAAATATAAAAGTTTGGAGATTGATATCGTCGTTGGAGAGGGGAATATTTTCTTCCTTTCCAGGTTCAGGATGGGTTAGTGGATTCTGTACTAACAAGAAGAATAGTTTTTCTTGTAATTATAGCATGATATTAATTACTTGACACTCAATGAAAAAGTAAATTAAGTCCACATAAATATTGACTTTTATCAAAGCTTGTACCAAAGACGAATATGAAAAATTTAATGATAAATTAAAACAAAATTAAATTAAGAAATATACTTGATGAAAGATAAAAAAAAAAAAAATTAATAATTTAAGTATATAGTCAGGCTTGGTCGCCTTCCATCCCCAATTGCAATACTCCATCTCCACGGACATAAAACACTCTTTCTACTGCGTGAAAGGAGTTGCTAGGGCGAAATGATGACCTATCATGAAAGAAACCAGCCCAACAACCAGCTGCCTCTGTTAATACTTGCTGGGTCAAAACCTGTCAAAGAACCTGTCTTGGAATTCCACTTCCCTGCTAATAATGCAATCTCATACATGAATTTGATGATCTTAAACATGAGAAATGAGACCACCATTTGTTAAGTAAACAAACCCTTTGTCTCCCCCTTTCGCTGTTCAACCCATTAGCACTGGTCCCGTACCGGCTCTGATGACAGACCTCATGGTTCAAACCCTAGAGACCTGGCAATGGATGATCGGAGAGAGAGAGATTGTGTTGTTCCCAGAACCAGCCACCCTCTCCGCTCCCCCGTCAAAACAACCCCCACTTCATCCTCTTCTTCCCTGCAAGCAGAGAGAGAAGAGGAAGGGTAAAGAAAAGCAGAGGAACAAGGGCTCCGGGTTGTATATAACTAGAAAAGAGGAAGGAATTTATTTTCGGTGTAGTTAATTTATTAAGGTTTTAAATTTATATTTTAGAAATTATTACGAGTTTAGAGATATAAATTTTAAGGACACTAGAGTGTTATGTAGTTATTAAATTCAAAATATTAAAGAATTAGTTGAAGTATGTAAGTTGATCCGGACATTTATAATTACTAAAAAATAAAAAAAAACAAACAAAAGATGTTTTAAGTTTTTTTAAAAAAAATATATAAATTTTTTGAAAAAAAAATTATATTTTTTATCATCAAAAATATATCAAAATAATTTTTATTTTTTTTAGAATTAAGATATAAGGAAATTTTAATAAGTTAAATTTGTAATTTTATTAATTTTAAACTAATTAGTTATTGTGCAATGATTGATTATTTTTAAACTCTATATTAAAATAAATACTTTAAACAACTGACCTTGAGATTAATTGATTCAATATTAGAGATAAATATGCATCTTAAGTAAAAGCATAAAATTAATACAATATTTTGTTTGATCAAAACAAAATTAATTAAGAAAAAACACAGTAAAGGAAGACGAGAGCCGGGGGTGGCGTTTAAAAAAGTCGGTCACGCCGAGGAAACACATGGTCTTCTTTTATGTCCAAGCAGCAAGCAGGCTAGACACGCCGAAAGATGTATCTGGACAAGTTATATTGGCATGTGTATCTTGAAATTTCTGGCTTGAGTTGTGTATCGATAACAGTGAGTCAATGTTCTAATGCAAGGAAGAGGATCTCACGAATGTAACACAATTTTCACATGGACAAGATATGAAATTCAATGTTCACAATTTTTGCCCAAGAAAAATTGGTGTTCTTGTTTGAATACATGAGATTTGATTTGACATGAGTACTTGGAAACCACTATTTTTTTTTTTTGGCAATTAGTATTTAGAGTTGCTTTTCAAAATGTTTTTGATTGGAAATACATTAAAATAATATTTTTTTAAATAATTTATTTTTAACATCAGCACATCAAAATAATTTAAAATCATAAAAAATAATTTAAATAAAAAAATCAAATATTTTTAAAAATATTTTTTATATTAAAACATAAATACAACTTTAGAAAAATAAGTTATGTCCATAGTACAGCTGGATTGCATTCAGATGGTCATGGACACATTAGTTCTATGAGATTCACCATTAGGTTATAAGTAGATTTGGTGGAGAAAAAGAAAATTCACAATCTTGTATAATATATTTCTTGGTGGAAAAACCAGTTTAGAATATGATTGATTGACATGTTTGAGGTTCATTTAAATGATGGGTCCACTTATATTTATGGTTAAGGTTTTATTAGAAAATGTTCTTCAACATAAATAATTTAACATAAAATATTAATGTTTTAAATCACTTGTGAATAAATAAGAAATTGATCTTCTTTGATTGATAGACATTCAAACCAAAAATAAAAAACATGTTGCATCCCATTTTTAAAAATTACAAACTTTTCAAGTGATTTATATGATCAAACCTGGTGAAGTTTAAATTGAGTCTCTAGGGTATTAGAGCTTTTAAAGGAAAGAGATCTTAGGCTATATATAGGTTTTAGGTGTAAGCCATGCATGCACTTGACTCACATGACAAGCACTTGGGTTTGGAATTTCTATAAAATAGTTTTTAAACCTGGAAATATTATTTTTGTCATTCTGTGAATAATTTATCTAATCAATAACTTTTTACTACTTGAACATTTTATTTTATAAGTAAAAATGTTTGGTTTTTAAGGCAAAAAAATTAGATTTTATTTTATTTTATGGCATGTTATTAAGGGTTAAAAACAATGAAAATTATTTATGATAATTACTAGAATGAATTCAACAATAGTTTTGGTTCAATTTTTTTTTTTGTATAAATAGAGGATGGAAGGGGCTATTTAAAAGTCTAAAATTAAAAAAATAAAAAAAATCTTTATTGTTATCAATAACCCTTTACCTCTTATAATTTACCTTATATTGTTTTAGTTTTTTTTTTTTTAATTCATAGTCTATTTTAGAGTTTTAAGTTCTTGTTATAATAGAACTTGATTGATAGTGCAATCTTTCAAGGTGTCGTTGTTAGATCCTAAAAGGCTACTTGCATCAAGATTATTTGCCCCAACTAACAGATAATTTAACCTCAGTTAATTTAACCTTATGCAAAAAGATTCAAATTATTGACAACAATATAACTCTCTTTCTTTATTCGGATGTAATTCCTCAACAAGTAAGTACATCTATTTTATTTATATACTTTAGTGTTTATTCAATGTAGAAAGTGTTAACATTATATTCCAACAAAATCAACCATGATAGATTAATTGTAGTAGATGAAGATTAATAATAATTGACCATGATTGATAGACTATAATAGACCAAGAATGGCAATAATTGACCATGATTGATCAGCCATGTTCTTACATGCATGCTAAGTTTAAATAGATTTTGTTATATGTTTTCATAATTCTATTAATTATGCTAGTGAAGCAACTTTTGTATGTTGTTAATTAAACTAAACAATTTGACACATTTCAAGGCTAAATGTATTTATTACTTGTTTGATTATTTAATTTAATTCATTCAGTAGTTAAATAGTTTATAATTTTTATACAATAATTTTTTATTTTCATATTTTAAGCCAAAGTTCTAATCATGTATATTTAGCTGTTATTTTTAGAAAAAAATATTATCATGTTTTTTACCTAAGAGATGGTTATGATAGCTAATATTGATTCGATAAATGTTACGACCAGTACTATTTTGGTAGAGAGGATTCTCTCATATCACCTTCTATAGTGCATGGCGAAGAACCTGAAAAGTCCAATTCTTTGAACTTTAAAGGTGGTAATAATTAATGTTGTTTTCTCTAATATGAACTTGATGAAGTTCTTATCTAAAGATGCGCCAAAATTGTTAGATAATGAATATGATCCAACTATCATGGTAGTTTGGGATACATAAATGGATACATAATAATTTCATGTGAAAGAACTATATCTTGGATGATTTGGATAACACACCATATAATGTGTATAGTTCAATCATGAGAGGAAAAACATTATGGAAAGCTTTGAATTGAAAGTACTAAGTTGAAGATGCTAATATAAAAAAATTCACAGTCGATAAATTTCTTGACTTCAAGATGGTCGATTAATAAGCTAGGCTCAAAAGTTTGAACTCATCTTGCATAATATTATTGATGAAGGGATATGGTTTTAATTATCAAGAAATTGCCACCATCTTGAAAAGACTTCAAAAACTATCTTAAGTATAAGTGGAAGGAGATAAAAGTTGAAGATCTTATTCTAAAGTTAAGGATAAAGGAAAAATTTTATCCGAAAGGATAATTAGCCCTAAAAAAAAACATTATTTAACAAGTGGAAAAGAATCACAATAAAAAAAAAACCTTGTCGTGAAGGGAAAGGGCATTGTAAAAAAAATTAAATAGCAAACGATTCATTTGTAGTAAGACTCGACACTAAGGCAATGATTACATAAATAAGGCTTAACAAGACAACCTTATGAAAGAAAAGATTGTTCAAGTCAATCCCACTAAGGTTGATAACCTATCAAATTAAGTGTCAAAGATGAGATTTCTACAATAATCTTTAAAGTCTACCTAGTCAATAATATTGAGTAGTAGTGAGTTGATAGTGGTGTTATAAAGCACATCTAGATCAAGAAACAATGATTTGCACTTATAAAAAGATAGATAATAAATAGTTGTACTTGAAAAATTCATCAATCTCAAAGCAACTAGCATTGGAAAGGTGATAATGAAGATGGTATCTAGAAAGCTTTAATGTACATTAGAAATAACTTAGTGTCTCACTCTTTTTTTTTTTTATCAAAAATGATTTCAACATGTTCTTTGAAAGTTATAAAATTATACTCACTAAAAATGGAATGATTAAAGAAAAATAGTATCTTTGTGATGGTCACTTTAAAATGAATATAATGATTATTATAATGAAGGATGGGATTATTAATAATAAGAATGTCTTTTATCCTTACTTGTTTGAGTTTTATGATATGTGACATGATAGGTTAGGATATGTGAGTTATAATTTTATATAAATATTAATTAATCTTGAATTATTATCAATTTTTTTTTAAATAACCATATATGTAAAATTTGTGAATAATCAAAGTTCACGAAGTCTTCTTTTAAAATAATTGAAAAAACTAGTGAATTTTTATATTTAATTCAATTGAATATTGATGATTTAAAATTTAAACAAACTAGAGGTAGGAAAAACATTATATTACTTTTATAGATAATTGCCCTATGTATTATTAAACCTGTCTTTTTAAGAAGAAAAGATTTCAAATGTTAAATATTACAATATGAAGTTGAAAACCAACTTAACAAAATAATTAAATTAATAAGAAACAATTGAGAAGGAGAATATGAAACATCTTTTGGTGAATTCTGTTCTTAAAATAGTATTATCTACCAAACCACAACTCCTTATTAACTTTAATAAAATGACATTGTTGAATATATAAATCAAATTCTAAAAAAAAAATAACTATTATGTTGATAAGTTCGAGAGTAACTTAGAACTTATAGGGGGAGTTAATTTAGTTGTTGATTATATATTTAATAAAATACCTTATAAGAAGTTAGAAAATGATATCATATAAGTTATGAAAAGGTAGAAAAACATCCTACAAATACATCAAAATATGAAAATTATCTTGAAAAAGTGGCAATACCTTATCTATAAAAGGTCAAAATATAACATAAATCTTTATATTGCGTATTTATATAATATATTTATAATAGTAGTGCATATTAATTTCTTGTACATAAGTCAAGTCTTGAGAATTTAGTAATGTTGTATTATTTAAAAAAATATTTACTTTTAAGGATACACAAGAATTCATTCACTTAAGAGGACAAATAAGATAAGCTCAAGTATTCATCATCAAATAAAGGATGACAAAATTGAGCTAAGAAGGAGTAAAAGGTCAAAACATCTGATTTTGATTTTCCAACTTGTTAGAAAATAAATCTTGAAATTACTAAGAGACAATATCATGTTCTAAAGCTTCACATTAGAAAGAGTCAGTCGATAGTAAAATTGAATCAATTATACACAATTATACATAAAAACTAGTAAATCTTTCGTCTAAAAATAAATCATTAGACCATAAATAAATCTTCAAGAAAAAGATAAAATCTAATAGAACTTTTGATAACTACAAAGCAAGAGTTGTTGTCAAAGGATCTCAAACAATAAAATGACATTGACTAACTTTCATACATATGTTAATAGTTGTCATAGCTATTAACAAGTTAAAAATTCCTTAAATGAATATAAAGACATCTTTCTTAAATGATCTTGACAAAAAGGTATAAATAGAACAATTTAAAGGGTTTGTTGTTAAAGAGTAAGAAAAAAAAATCTATAAACTTGTCAAGTCATTATAAGGTTTGAAACAAATGTCTAAATAATGACATGAAAAATTTGACAATATTATGTTGTCAAATGAGTTTAAAAACAATGAGGTTGATAAATATGTTTATTTAAAAAACATAAAATAAAGGTTATGTCATACTAATTTATGTGAATGACATACTAATTTTGGGTAAAATGAATACATGGTTATGTCTATAAAAAATATTAAATAATAAGTTTGATATAAAAGACTTGGATGTTGCAAATATTATACTAGGAATGAAAATTTATAAATCATCTAATGGATTAGTGTTGTCCATATCTCATTATTTTGAGAATTTTCTCTGAACGTTTTCTAAATATAACAATAGCTCTTTCATAACATCAATGGACATAAGTGTACATCTATTCATAAACAAATATGAGAGAATTACCAATTGGAATATTCTTGAATAATTAAGAGCTTGATGTATATTAATAATATTCTAAGTATGGAACATTAGAAAGAAATTAACAAAGTACTCAAATATTTGAGATACACCTTAAACTATGAGTTACTTTGTATTGGATACCAAACGGTACTGAAAAGATATGATAATGTTAATTAAATATCTGATACTTAGAATTTAAAATCTACGAATGGATATGTCTTTAGACTCGATGGAGTTGTTGCATCTTAGAAATCCCCTAAAACAACATATTTTTGTAGATTCATGATGAAATCAAAGTTTATAGCTTTAGATAAAGCTGTGGAGGAAGTAAAATGGCTTTAAAATTTCTTAAAAGATATTTCATGTTGGCCAAAGCCAATGCGAACAATTTGAGTCTACTGTGATGATCAATTATCAACTGGAAGGTAATAAAATAATATTTATAAATGGTAAGTTTAGACATTTAAGTTGTAGATATAATATTATAAACACTTACTATTGAATGCTACTATTTTCATTATTGATATAAAGTCTATTATTGCCTATTTTTGGGACCCCATCAAAATAAAAATTAAAAAAGGGAAAAGAGAAAATACAAAAAAATTAAAAAATATTAGAAGAAAATAAAAAAGGATATAGTAGTTATCAAAACACCCAGAAAATTACCAAAGGCTGGCTGAGGAAGATCAAATATACAAGATTAAAAAAATTTTGATTATGTATTTTCGATTGATTAAGGCTCTATTAATAAAAAAAATTCAATTCGAAGAGGAAAATCAAAACTAGATGTTTAAGGACTCAATTAGATTTTTGCAAGGTTTATTTGAATTTATTGAGGGCTTAATTGTAAGAAAAATTCATTTTTAAAAGTCAATTTAGACTTTAATTGGAAGAAATTAAAGTTCGAGGGTTAAATTATAATTTTTAGGAGTTAATTTCATCAGATCAGGGGCTTAATTACATAAATATTGAAGTTTGATAGGCAAATAAGGACTTGATTGAAGAAATTCAAAACCAATGATCAAATTGAAAAGAGCACGTATATATAGAGGCTGAAATTGACCAAATCAGGGCCAAATTAAAAAAAGATGAAAGTTTATAGGTCAATTGAGGGTCAAAATGCACAAATTCAGAACCAATGATTAAAATGAAAAAAGCGGCTAATTTAGAGGCTGATATTTGAGTTTAGTGGGGGTTAAATTGCATGCAATTAAAAAGTTTTTTTTATGTCAATTAAGGGTACATGTGCTGCAATTGGAAGATCAAGGACTAAATAGAAACCTTGCCAAATTCCAAATTAAAAACCCTAACTTTCATGGTTTTAACCTAGACGACACGTCATTCAGCCTCTGTTCATTTTCTTATTTGGCAGTTCACGATGATCAAGTTGCATCTTCCAAGAGCTCTTTCTAGAGTTTTAGACCTCTAAATAACTTGAGGTTTTTTTTTACAAATAGAAGGGGAATATGTTCTCTACAACCTTATTTCCATGAAATTAGACGTTTACATCCCATTTGTTCTATAGAAGTTCCTAAATCTTGTCCTTGTTCAATTATCACTCAATTTTCATATTTGGGGCTAATCAGGTTGGCTCATTTGAACGAATGAATGTGGAATTGCAGACCTCTAAATTGAGTAAAACAGGATCCAAATGAAAGGTGTGTACCTCTTTTAGCAAATTCAAGTGGTCTTAGATGATGATGACGTCAAAATTACTCCAACGAAGCCTTGAAAATGAGCAACTCAGTCAGTCCCGACAATGCAACTATCTAGCAAAAAACAATTTTATTTTCATGTGTCAC
>Ga0325402_1000655_pt1 | contig 25368 bp, 10 predicted proteins | sample PopdelMetagenome_22_FD_207212 | JGI IMG/M metagenome (GOLD analysis project Ga0325402, IMG submission 207212) | Populus deltoides microbial communities from Bellville, Georgia, United States - Xylem-PdKOR-R3 | ecosystem: Host-associated > Plants > Phyllosphere > Stem > Wood/Secondary xylem...
TTTTTTTAAACTATATTATATATATATATATATATATATATATATATATATATATATATATATATATATATATATACTCTATGTTCCCATGAAAGAAGTTATGTTTTTTCAATGTGGGATTTGAAACCCATTAGTATATATAATCTATGTTCCCAAGAAAAAAGTCATGTTTTTTCAATGTGAGATAAAAAAACCTTTTAGTTTAAATACTTCAACTTAAAAGGATAACATGGTATCTTTTCAATGTGAGATTTGAAATCCTTTTGTATATATACTCTATGTTTCCAAGAAAAAAATCATGTTTTTTCAAAGTAAGATAAAAAATCTTTTGGTTTAAATACTTCAACTTAAAAGGATAACATAGTATCTTTTCAATGTGGGATGTGAAGCCCTTTCGTATATATACTCTACGTTCCCATGAAAAAAGCTATGTTTTTTCAATGTGGGATTTGAAACCCATTATTATATATACTCTATGTTCCCAAGAAAAAAGTCATGTTTTTTCAGTGTAAGATAAAAAAACCTTTTGGTTCAAATACTTCAACTTAAAAGGATAACATAGTATCTTTTTAAATGTGAGATTTGAGGCCTTTTCGTATATATACTATATGTTTTCAAGAAAAAAATCATATTTTTTAATGTGGGATAAAAAATATTTTGGTTTGCATACTTCAACTTAAAAGGATAACATAGTATTTTCTCAATGTGGGATGTGAAACTCTTTCGTATATATACTTTACGTTCCCATGAAAAAAGTTATGTTTTTTCAATGTGGGATTTGAAACCTATCAGTAAATATACTCTATGTTCCCAAGAAAAAAGTTATGTTTTTTCAATGTGGGATAAAATAAAATTTTAGTTTAAATACTTTAACTTAAAAGCTTAACATAATATTTTTTTAATGTGGGATAAAAAACATTTTAAAATATTTTTTTAAATTTCATTATTTATAATATGTATAACCTATATTTACATGGATTTTTTTCATATGAAATATTAAAACTTTAATTTTTTCAGGTTGATCTAGGTTGAGCTATGAAATCCGAGACCCGACTTCTTGGTCAGGTCAACCTCCGGATCGGGTTTAATAACTATGCTATCTATGGATCCTAACTTCGGTTGAATTCAAGATTTCATTGGGATGATTTCTCAACCAATTATTAGTTGAAATCATAGTTTACTTGGTTTAAAATCCCAATCATTGAATTGACATTGAGTCAAGTATTTTATTTAAAAATTATAGTTATTAGATATGTTTTAAAATCTGAATTGGTTTAAAATTTAAATTATTAGATAAACTCATGAATCGTAAAGTTGATAATTTTATTCAAAATTTTGATATTTTCTAAAAAAATCTACTATTTAATAATCCAATGAAGAAAATATTAGATCAATTATTTATATAAAAGTAAAAACTGACAAACTAAAAGAGTACTATAAAATTAAGTAGAAAAAGTAATCAAAATATGAAATAAATTAGAAAATTAGTTAATACAACAAAAATAACATTTTCTTGATCTAATTTAAAGACTTTTCAAATCATGATTAGTTATAGTTAACCTATCTTTTTCGGTTACTAGATTTATAAAACAATATGGTAAACTTTGAGCTCGATACAATGATAAAATTTTAAGTTATTATTGTTTTTATTAGTTTGATTTATAAATGTATTCACAGCATGAAGTTTTATATCACATATCATTATTTAATGTCGATATCATTTATAATATGTTATTTTTTTAATAGTATATTAAAAAAATTTCTTGATTGGTGTAATTTTTAACACCCATGTAAAAAATATAACTGCTTAGCATGTAAATTTTCATATCAAAAAAGTAAAAATATGAGATCTACTATAAAAATTATTTATAAGTTAAACTTTTATACAAGAGAGAGAACAAGTCTCAACTTTCCATGCACTGAATAATCTTTCTTAATAATATATAATCATTTTCAAGAATTAAATTAATTTCAAATCTTTATCCATAGGGATTTTACAAGCCTAATGACCTCAAACGTTTAGGTCTATTCCTTTAATGGTGGGATGTGGTCATGCATGGAGGTGACGATGGAGAGACTTTTTTCCACGAGTTTGGAATTGGGAGTCCCGAGGACACCTCAGGATAACCCTATCTTTACCCTTCTCTCTCCCCGGCTCCACAACATGCAAAAATCATGAATTCTATATGTTTGTTATTATTTTTTATTTTTAAATTAAATTGAATTTTTTATATTATTTTAATATACGGTTATCAAAAATAATTTTTTAAAATAAAAAATAATTTAAAAAATTTTTAAAAAATAATAATTATTACACTTTATATATCGTTAGCAGAACAATGTATTCTTCTTATCTTTGCTATTTCTTGCACGTAAATTCTCTTTCCCACCTAGCATTGCAAAATCATTTTAAAAAATAATTTTTTTATTTTTTTCTTTATTTTAAATAATTTTTTTATATTTTAAAATTATTTTAATATACTGATATAACTTATTTTTTATATATATTTTTAAATTATTTTACAGTCCATTAAACATCATGTAAATTCACTTGAAATATTATTTGAATATATACGTGATGGGGGGATGGGGACAAGAAGTCACGTAGGCATGGGGGAAATGGAGGAAATTGTCCATTGCACACCGCTGACAGATTGATTGAAGATGAGAAAGGCAGGAAGGTTCTGGCTAATAGTTGGTGAGATTTCGAGCATTGCATCTCAATAGTATTTTTTAAAAATTTAAAAATTTTTGTTTATAGTTTTAAATTAATTTTTTAAAATTTTTTTGATGGTTGATATTAAAAATAAATTTTAAAAATAAAAAAATATTATTTTAATATATTTTTAAATAAAAAATACTTTAAAAAATAAACTTTACCATATTTATAAACAGGTTTTTAGTGATCTAGGTAATACTTATACTTTTATTTATTTAAAAACTAATTTTTAATTTGATCCACACACATCAGAGATAAACAAACTACTGATATTTAAAACAACAATAATATTATTATTAGTAAGATTAAGGATATGCCTATATGAGAAAAAAATATGTATTATTTTTCAAGTAAAAAAAATTATATTACTTATTGCCATTCCTATAATTTTAGAAATTATTTACATTTCAGAAAATCTTGAATTTATTTATTTATTTATCTTTTGAGAAATTCCAAACACTCTCTTTAGGTTATATGCAAACTGGGCCAGGTTTGTCCAACCTAAAACCATACTTAGAAATTAAGAAGTATTCTTCTTGGGCCTATTGATTCGAGCCCAATTCATGCCTCGATCTAGAGTCCAATATTATAGCCCAAACTCCCTTCCTTCCTACATTGCTGGGCTTTTAGGGCTGCATTCGCAAGCCAGACTTGGCAACAACTTAGACCTTCAAATTTAGCTTCTGTGATACAAACACCACACCATTCATCTTTCCACCCTTAATCACTCACTTGAAGAGGGGCTGTAAGGTTTTATTGAGATCATAGAATTTTATTAAGAGCACAAATTGGTTCATAAAGGAGGGGTTAGAATCGACTCAAAACTAAACTTAATCAGATATTAATCCAGTTCGGAAATATAAGATCCGATCATTGTGATAATTAACTCGATATATAAATAAAAAAATTTAATATTACACGTGGATTCCTAATTTAGTTTTTTCAATTGGAATTATGTTCGAGTATATTTTAAATATATATTTAATTTGAAAAAAAATATTAAATTAATATTTTTTGATATTTTCTAATAATTTAGATATATTAATGTTAAAAATAAATAATTTTCTAATAATTTTGATATTTTCTAATAATTTAGTTTTTTCAATGTGCCTGTGCCTGTGCCTGTGCCTGTGCCAGAGCCAGAGCCAGAGCCAGAGCCGTCCCTGCTTTTTTTTTTTTTTTTTAATATCATTCTAACCAAGAACACATTCCATTTTCATATTTTGTGTTGCAGTAGATCCCCTGAGTTTAAAGTGGCAACAAAATTGATGTTCCAAGGCAAAAAGGTTGGCTAAATTTAAGAGTTTAAGATCTCATAATACACCTTTATGGCCAATCCCATCTCATAGATCCTGGCATGGATAACATATGAGAGGTTGGAAATTCTTGATGCAATATCGTTCTGCAGACAATCTCAAGCTCATAGATTGAATGTTCCGTTTCACCACCACAGAAATTATGTACAGTGTCGTGTCTGATCTAATAGATGTAAGAATTTCCCACCATTTTTACCATAAGCAGACTTCATTATATAATTTAAGCATTAATTAACTCACCATTACCACATTCAAGAAGCAACCATTGTACAAATATCTTGATCACAACCTAAACCCACCCATATTGCAGGCTCTTAGAAGAACGCTACAAAACCACCCAAAATTTTGCTACTCTAGTACATCAGATAGGGCAATCATCTTGGACAACCCTGATTTACTGACTTGTAGAGTATCTTGAAGTCCAGTACTTCTCAATTTCTTCTGCTGTTCTTCCTGGAATCCTCCCAGCAATTAAGGGCCACCTAAAAAGATCAGGGCTTTCTCAATCAAAGCTAAAACAGTAGTAAATAGAGGACAAGGGGGAGTAGAGTTTAAGCCTACCTCTCACCAACCAGATTGTACATCCTGGTGATAAGAGTTTCCTCATCTTCTGAGAATTCAAGCTTAGAATCTTGGCTGGTTTCCTCTGCAACACACAAGAAAAATCAATCTTTTGTTTTCAATTGGTGGCTTCAAATAAAAAATGCCGAATAAAGCAGGAGGACTAGAAATTTTCAATCTTGTAGTGACAACCAAAAAAACCCAGAAAGCAAAACACAATTAAAGCAGAAATTAGCCATCAAACAAGAGATTAATGCAGCATAAAAGAGCCCAATTCTCAAATACTAATAGGCCCATGATTAGAAAAAAAAAAAACCATTACTTTCAAAAGGGTACCTCCAAAATCAACATGGAAAACAGAAGAAAGATGATCCAAGCAAGTTGAGAAAAAAAAAAGGTAAAACCACCAGTCAACAAGGCAAGATTTTTTTAGAATTAAATACCTCTAGAATCAACAGAGTTGTCATCACTAGAGGAGTGATCCAAGTCAGCCATAATTAAGTTGAAAGAAACTTGTGATGAACAGAAATTTCTAATCTTGAGTCTATGGAAGCTGACTGAGTGTGAAATTAGAGGGATTTGATAAGTGGAGTATTAATAGAGGGAGGCCATAAAGATTCCTCACCTCAAAAGGTGGTCATCAATTGATGGAGAAGAATGGGCGGTGGTGTGGGAGAATGGTAGTTGAAGGGAAGTATGTGTTCCTAGTCCAACTTTGATAGGTAGTTGAACATTTAACCGGCGGTTGGTACCTGAAGAAATATATTAAATTATTTTCATAAATAAATGACTTAAATGATTTTCAAATAACAAATAGTTTGAATAATATTTCTGATGGTGCCCTTGCCTTGGTTTTTTCTTAAATTCCACGATAAACAGACCAGCCATTAACTTAAACCCATGGCTTCGAAATCATTGGTCAAGCCTGGGTTTTTTTTCTAAATCAGTGTTGCGTATCTTGAACTTCTTGGAGTCTACTGGGTTTTCATCAAAAACCTAATCAGATATTTCCACTAGGTGTCACTTTGCATGTTTTTTTTGACCATCTGAGGTTGTCATTTTCACTTACAAAAGCACGCCTAAAACTAAGATTCACGGTTTTTTTTCCAGCAATCATTCAAATTAAATAGGGTATTCTACTTCAAGAGAATTTGGTTTGAAACAAGCGTAAAGATCTAGGATGTGTTTTGAATTATGGTTCAACCCAGTTTTTCAAATTATTTTTTCCTCGAAATTTTAATAATAATAATAATAATAAGAAGTCGCGCATCACTAAACAAGCATTGTTTATGCAAGAGAAAAACATGGCAGCGGAGAAATGGGGATCCGAAATTGAAGTGGAAAATCGTTGGCATGGACGAGAACTACCTTAAAGAACACAGTGAGAAATGTCAAAAGATTAGCAGCAGAATCTTTTAATTTATAGGCTACTTGAGCTTTGGACAAAAGTCTAAAAGGTGTTTGTACGTTTTTAGGCTAATACAAATACTAGGGACAATGACTTGAGTGTTTATTACCCAACACCAACCGTCTAAGAAGATTTGCTCCAGAGAAAACCTAAGTATAAATGCGTTTGAAATTGCAGTTGAAAGTACAGCATAGAAGTATTAAAATTTTCAACTCGAATATTTTTCAATTAAGCATATACATCCTCTGTTTGGTGGGCTTGTTGGATTGTTAGGTGTAACTGGATAAGCTTGCTTCTGCTCACTTGTGTAATAATCTTTGTATGAGAGCAGGAGCAGACCAGGTGGGACTAGGTCATGACTCGAGTGTAGACAAGCAATTGAATGATTGGAAAATGTTTGGTAGAAAATTTAATGAAGCCCCAAAGACAAGTATGTCACAGCAGTGATCCCAACAATGACAAGTTCAGGAAGAAGACAAGCCAGTGTACAGTAGTTTTTAAGATCTTTACTTCCCTCTAACTTTGTAGGTACAAGACTCGTGTTTAGTAGTGCGGTAACTGTTATGGTTATTGTTTTAAAAAAATTATTTTATAAAAAGTACTTTTAGTTGAGGTTGGTTTGAAAAAATAGATGTTTGGTTAAAACTGTGGTTGAAATTGAGGTTGAACAAAAAGTAGTTTAATGTGTTTGATTAAGAATACTTTTGAAATTGAAGTTATAAAATAATTTTAAAAAATATATATTCATATTGATGATTTTTAATTTAAATACTATAGATTTAACTATTGCTATTACATCATGAAATAAATAATATTTTATATAAAATATTTTTTATTGTCTCATTAAACTATCCACAATTCCATTACATATGAAATATATCCGATAAGGACTACAGTTTTCATAAATTTCTTAAGAGCGCAACAACATCAGATAAAATATAATCGGGAACAAAATTGAGATTGCGATCAAATTCTATAAATGCAGCGTTATCAAGCGATCTTCGTCTAATTTATGTAGTCATTGAATAATATTTAACACTAGTTTTTTAAATAAAACACAATTAAAAATAAAAAAATATTTTTTTATTTTGTTGAGTCTGAGCCGGTTCAATGCATTTTTAGCTTTGATAAACCTAGCCGACCTGAGTTTTATATCTAACTGGATGAATATTAATTTAATTAAAATTAATCAATTAAACAGATTAATTTATGAATTAATTAAAATTAGAATAAAACTTAATTTAATTTTAAAAAAATTAAATCAAAAATTTATATTTTAAATTAATTTGAGTTAATTCATCAAACTTGTAACTTTAATGTTGGGTTATAACTATAATAACAAGTTATGTAACTTTTGCATTAATTTTTTTTTAATAAAAAATCATGTTTACATGGCATTATAAATAAAATAATGTTTATATTAAATATGACTGGTTATGCTAAATATGACACCGATGATAAAAATTTGTTATTAATTTATGATGTAGAATTATTTCTATTTTTGGATATAATTATTTTATAAAATAATGATATAAGTAATAAACACAAATAAATCTTACTCATAATAATTTAAAAAAAATACCAAGTATTTCGAACTTCCATGTGCTAGTTCAAGCTCTCAGCAACAAAAGCATTGTATTGCGTTAATTTTTAAACATGAACAGTGAAGCATCTCCATTGTTCATCCATTTTTCCACCACAAGAAGCGGCTCTTTGCTGCTTCTTATAACCTGTGGCTATGCCACAGTAAATGGTGGGACCTGTTATTGAAAAATTGTTATAGGAGCATAACTAAACAATAAAACTTATGGCTACGAGTGAACCTCACCCACAATCATAATATCAAACAGTCACTTAACTTAAGGGTTCTTGATTCTGGAATCAAACAGGTTAACTGACAAGTTATAATTTGAAAAATAAAAATAATACTATTTTAAAATATAAATTAACATTAATTAAGTTTTGATAAACAAATCACCGAGTTGACTCTACCCTCGCCTATGTATAGGGTGGAGCATTTTTATTCATGCTCCCATATGAACCAACAAAGCTTGTTGTGCCCAGACCGGTTCTCTTGATGTAACTTTCACAGCAACTCGACAGAAAGAAAAGCATCAATTTGCATTCATTGGCTGTGGTGTTTGTTTATGTGGATGCTTCATTAAAAAAAAAAAACTGTTTAATAAAATATAAAATATGATTTATTGTTTGTGGGATGCAGTATATTTTGTATTTAAAACATATATTAATTGAAAGCAACTCCAAGCTGCTTCTCTTTTTATATGTTGTTTGTGCAGACTGAATTAATTTACTCTCTACATAAAAGTAAATAGTACACCTTTATACTGTTCTCGTGAATAGTAAAAAAATTTAATTTTTTTAATTTTTAATTATTTTTTATTCAAAAAAACTAGTGTTTAATATTATTTAATGACAGTACATAAATTAGAAGGAGATCGCATGATAGCATAACATTTGCAGAATTTGATTGTAATCCTAATTTTGTTCCTGATAATATTTTACCTGCTTTTTTTGCATGCTCAAAAAACCATGAAAACTGTAGTCCTTGTCGGATGAATTTCGTACGTGATGGAATTATAGATAGTTTGATGGAACAATAAAAAATATTTTATATAAAATATTATTTATTTCATGATGCAATAACAATAGTTAAATCTATAATATTTAAATTAAAAACTATCAATATTAATATATATCTTTTTTAGTTATTTTATAACCTCAATTTAAAAAACACTCTTAACCAAATACATTAAATTACTTTTTTGTTCAATTTCAATTTCAACCACAGTTTTAACCAAATATATATAAATATCAAACCAACGTTGATCAAAAGTGCTTTTTATATAACAATTTATTTTTAAATCATAACCACAAAAGCTACCACAATACCAAATAAGCTCCACGTGTCCAGTCCACTTTTTTTAATCCTCAGCAAACCCTTTCACATCCCTAGTACAATTCGAGCCAGTCCAGATACAGTCGTGCCCTGCTCACCATTAAGAAGTTGCGGTTGAAGTAAATATTAGAGATGCCAAGGTGAAATCTGAGAAGAAAATAAAAGGTTGCTGCTTCTTGGCTATGGAAGCATGGATTTATAGATATGGAAGAAGGGTTCATATAATTTTTAAGTTTTATTGATATGGGAAGTTTTAGAAGGACTGATTTGCATATTATCCCAGATAGATCATGATTTATTGCTGGTAGCACAAACATCTGATGAAGGCAAGCAGGCTATTTTTCTGATAAGGGATCCAGTAGCCATACATGTTAAAGCCACGCTGCGAGCAACCTTTTCGAACATATCGCATCCACACCACATACCAAGCAGTGAATCCACCATTTTTTAAAATGCAGAGAACAGAACATCCTGAAAAAAAGTTTGAAAGAACACAGGATAAAAGTGCCAAGTTCTATATGATAATCAACTTGCAGCTGTGCGAGACGTGTAGACTAGGTATAGCAATTAGCTTGCTGCTACTTAGAAACCATGAATCTTGATGTTTTCCTTCTTCGCAATGCCAGACTGTTCGCAGAGAGTGAAAGAAAATGTTTCATTCATGACTCCCAAATATACCTAGTACTTTGTAAAAGACAAGGTCAGGGTGTGTTTATTACCTGAATGAGGAAGGTGGAAACGTTCTTCCTTTGATCACCCTGAAGTTGAATGACCTGCAGCATGCACAAAAGCAGTGTTCAGGCTATATTATTTCTGCCAGAAGACATTTATCAATATCAAAACCAGGATTATGCACTGATATTGAGCAAGCACAAGAGGAACCCATTAACAGTAGCACACATCCTTGCATACACTGAATGCTCTAGTAGATAGATTAATATAGGGAATAGTGAAAGATTTGGAAAAGAATGGAAGTTATAAGCAAGAAAGGAGTAGAGCAGAGTATAATACTCATCCACAATATCTAGCGAGCTAGCTTTACAAGAGCTTCGTTTTCAAAGAAGATATTCCAAGATTGAATTTTTCAAGTCATTTTTCAAACATTTTAAGAACCGAAAGAACAGCTCAAGACTACACCTAACCGACTACTCTTGTTGGCAACAGCAGACAATGCATAAATTTATGATAATACCTCTCAAGGAAATTGTTGAAACCACATGGATAAACACAAACCTGGCCTAACACAGGGTCCTGGACAACAGCTCTATTGCAGCAGAACTCTTTATCGAGGTCCTTTAGTATCTTGCTGTAGCTATATTCCTTCTTCAACCCTTGAACAGTAGCCAGGCTTTTCCTTCCATTTCGCTGCTGTACACGAACATGAACATAATCCTTTGCCCCAGCACCAGAGTGATCATCAGCATTTGCCTCAGCGAAGGGATCTATGTCATCCAATGAAGAAGCGCTGTTAGCATGAACTGGTAATTTAAACATCCCTCTTTCCCTCACCCAACTATCACCTAAAAACTTCAAACTTCTCAACTCATCATTTCTATATGTAAGGATGAAATCCCATTAAAACACACAACATAATCAGAAAAAAAAAAAAAAAAAAACCAAAACCCAGACTCTTAAAACCAAAATGTAGATTCAACAGCAAAACGGATCACATGTAATTACTCACTCAGCCTCTTAAAACACACATATTCATCAGCTCAAACCTTAGTTTTTTCTCTCTTTCCTTTCCCTCAAACCCTTATCAAAAAACAATCATATTCATCATCCGTAAAAGGGAAGAAGGAAATCATAAATCAACACCATGCACAAAAATCTACCAAAGCAATAAAAATCGTACATTTATCTTCAAAAACCGACCAAAATCAACCCCTAACAACAATAAAAACAAGACCCCATCAGGAGAAACAAACATTGAGCTTCTTCTTTGTTTGGTGATTATATAAAAGAGAGAGACAAGACTTGTTGACCACACAAACTTAGTTTGGTCGGTATCCATATAAAAGGAAACACTACAGGGGGCCTTTCTTGTCTTGATACCGTACGTACGTCTTCATTTTAAAGACTTTAACCTCGCGTTTGTTGTCGTTTTATCTTTTAGTCGTTGTCGGTTTTTTCTACGGTTCAGATTGTGGAGCCGGAGCCGGAGACATCAGCCATTATCATCAAGCTTATGAAAATGCAACGCACATTATTATATTAATATTTCTAAAAATACATTTTATATCAAGATACTCATATATACATGACCAGTTAATTCTTCCTTGCAAAAACATATAAAGAAATTCTATTTCAGTATTTTGACATAAATCCAATCTTAATTCTAACAGAAACCATTTAAATAGTTGAGTTTTCGCATAAATTTTCTAAAAATCATGCTATTAATCACCACCACAATTCTCAAAAAAAATGGAACACAAAGATTCATATGCTGCCAAAAGAAAAAAAAATCAAGAAAAGAGAGCTTGCCCTGAGAATTATAATATATACTTGTATATATCACATCAAGGTTTAAAAGACAAGCATACATATATTATTTCTTAACTAGTGTAAGTAGTAGAAAGGATAGTTATTAAATACGAGGTTGAAAATATAAGTTGTGTTAGTTAATCTGATTTTTTATTTTAAAAAAATTAAAATAATATTATTTTGATTTTAAAAAAAATTAATAAATTTTTTACCAGGTAGCTCAATTAAAAAGATTTTTGCTTATTATGGTAATGATTTAGAAATCACATTTTTATGATAATGATTCCGAATAGAAAAGTCTCTACTGGCATTCTATTGATTAAAATAATTATAAAATTTCAAAATATAACATATCTTTCACTCTTTATATATATATATATATATATATATAAACATAATTTTCCCATACTTAATATTCCTTTTTTTGTGTTTTTTCTTTTAAATGAGAAAATGTTACTTTTTTGAGAAATCCTTGAGGAGCTTTAGCACCCCCAACAAAACGAAAAACAAGAAGCTATAACCTCAATGGCTATAGGCCTCAAACAACTGGGCTACGAATGCATGACACGCCGTTTCAGATTTTTGAACTAGCAGGACACATGGTGTAATCACCATAGCATTGCCTTTGTTGCTTCAGAGTGCGTTCCCACTAACCCATCTTTCAATATGTCTTGTTAAATTCTCTTACAATTTCAATTACAATATGCTAAATTCGATTCAAAAAGTCCATCTGGGTATTGCCGTTTATTTATTTAGTTATCAAAGTTCTCTCCTTTTTCAGTGATTTTTCGGGTTTTTTTTATCTGTTGGCTTATTTGGATTGATTTGTGATCTGGGGTGTTTCCGTTATGTCTGTATGATTAGTTTTGTAGATTTTATTTGGGTTCTAGTTTATGCTCACCAAATGTTTGATGAAATGTTTTTTTCCATTTTTTTCCTTTCCTGAAGCAGGTTAGAAATGGCTTTGAGGAAGAAACTATGGGAGAATCTTGTGGAAGAATTCAGTAAAACCTATTTTATGCATTCGAGATTTTATAGTTCAAGAGTCGACTTTAAGAAGCTAAGGCCTATGATATTAAAGAGGATTCAAAATCGTGCCAAGGATTATCCGGTGAAAGGAATGGTCCCGGTTGCCCGAGAGGTTCTTGAAAAAAGAAAGCTTCTTATTCAAGGTGTTTCCACTCTTATGGAAGTTTTTCCGGTCCTGGCTTGCAAGTAAGTTGCTAAGGTTTGATGCACATTTTGGATTTTAGTGTGTTTAAGGTAAAAAGAATGATAGTGTTGTCTTTTTCAATCACCAAATGTTCTTGTTTGATTGGTTTGTTATTATGATTGAAAAAAATTGTGTTTGTAGGTTCTGTCCTGAAGTATATATTGGTGAGAAGGGTCATTTGATTCAGACTTGTTATGGTTACAAGCGTTGTGGTAGGAAGCGGGTTCATGAATGGATCCCTGGGGGTTTAAATGATATACTGGTGCCAGTAGAGACATTTCGCTTAGATAACATGTTCCAAGATGTTATCGAACATGACCAAAGGTTTGATTTTGATCGTGTTCCTGCAGTTGTGGAGTTATGCAGGCAGGCAGGTGCCAATATAGATGATGAGAATCTCCACCCTGGCATGTTGGATTTGGACGGGGGGATTGGTCATATTGATGGAGGTGAGCCTTTCTCACCTAGCCATTTGATGTATATAGCCAAAGAAATTCTCGATGCATGGGAGAAGCTTAGATCAGGTGTGCAAAGGTTGTTGTTGGTTTATCCATCCAAAGTTTGCAAGCATTGTTCTGAAGTTCATATTGGGCCATCTGGACACAAGGCTCGGCTTTGTGGGGTATTTAAGTTTGAGAGCTGGCATGGGAAGCACTTCTGGAAGAAGGCAGAAGTTGATGATTTAGTGCCTCCGAAGATTGTGTGGCGGCGGCGGCCTCAAGATCCTCTTGTTCTTGTGAATGAAGGGCGAGATTTTTACGGACATGCACCAGCAGTGGTGGATCTATGCACAAAGACTGGCATTATTGTACCAACAAAGTATTCTTGCATGATGAAAATTCAGGGTTTATCAGCACCTGTTTCAAGATGATGTCTTTTGATTGAATCTAAAGTTGAGTCGGCATCAAGATATTCGTTCTGATGATTTATGAGCCTAAAAAACGTAAGGATCTGGATGCTTATATTGTGCTTATAGTAGTGACAAATAGTTTTGAGTGATACAAAAATGGATTGGAATGCTAGTAGCTAAAAAATTTCCGTATTGGATAGCAAATAATGTGGAGTGAGGAACATAGCTGGTGGACCAGTTACAGTATTTGATTTTCTAATAAAATTAAGGCTTTGGCTAACTCGTGTCCTTAGAACATATGTTAAGAGGCTAGTTAGCTTGCTATTTGCTGATGCAATCCCCTGAAATTTAAGATTGGTGTAAAGATGCAAAAGATTCATTTTTAAATACAAATAGATATACAACTCTATACATACCTGCTCTCTCTTTATTATATTATTGATGTGATATTTCCATGTTCAAATTTTGTAAATGGATATCATGCTACCACACAAGTAATTTGTCTAAAATCAATTGCTTAAGAAAATGCATAATGAATCTGCGTTTTATTTTTATTTTTTTGTTTTCTGATCTTATGGTCTTAATGTAACAAGGTAAGACTCAAACTCATATCATCCCTTTTTGTATTTTACGATGGAGTATCATCGGTTGAAACACCACATGGGTGAAAATTACTGGTTCCACTCATGATCATTAATACTAAATTACATTTTGGATTATACTAGATTTCCCCTATTATAAAATTTACTTGCTTGACTAATATCTTGTCTCCATGCCAAATCTCCTATATGATTTCGATGTCCTAAAATTTGATTTCCTTTGTTTTTGTTTTTGTTTTTGCTTGCTTACATATACACAGGCATGTCATATACAGTCAAAGTTCAAAATCGTAACACGGCTGTCTAGGTGAACAGATTTCAAGCAATACATGGCTGTCTGGGTCTTTCTCTCTTTTTTTTTTCTCTCTTGAATGGGACTGATCAGGGATGAACAAAAACCTTATGCTTTATACAATGAGGTTGGTGGTGGAGATTTTGACAGGTATCCTCTTCTACATTCAACTGGATAATAATGCCACAGGTGCTGATCTCAAGCGAGAGATTGAGGCACAGCAAGAGCTGCCTTAAGATCGTTTGATCATGTTTCTCGATAACAATCAAAGCCTCTGATAATTTATCAGGATGGAGATGGAACGTCTCTAATTGTGGGATTCAAGATGGATCTCAGATCTACCTTTTCTTCGATCCACTTCACGATGAGTCTCCTCATCACTTGTTCTCCTGGCCTGATCCTTTCTTGTAGTAGTCATAGCATTCTTTTCGAAATTCCACGTTGAAAAGAGGTTTAAACTTTGCCATTCTGTTGTATGTTTTAGGTTAAGTGGATGAAAGAAAATACTTAGAATAGACATGAATGGTAGCTACACATTACTATATATCATAGAAATGAATTGTTGTTGTTATTTTACATAAATAAAATTTGATATTATAGGGAAACGTATACTTGCTAAACCTAGCTCGACTCGACAAGTTATCTTGAAAACTCGAGATCTAGAGTTTGACTTTAGTCGAGATTTTAGTTGAATTATACAAGATATTGATCTAGTAAAACTCAATTCATCTAACCGGAGTTTTAATGATCAAGTTGACCATATCAAATCTGATTCAAACCCTGTTAAATCAACACCAATAAAAAAATTAAAAAATAACACCATTCTAATAAAAATAATTGATTTGGATTGATATGATGAACCACAAACTAATGGGATGGCTGTTATTTCTCGAGTCTGTTTCTAAATCTGGTTCGATTCTATGATCGAACATGGACAGTGCTTAATGTTGTCTTGTTTTTCATTACTGCAAACACAAATCTCTCCAGAATCATTCTGTTTCCCCTTTCATTTGTCTATTCTTGTAATTCCATTCCTAACAATCAAATAACTTTAGCTATATTCTAAATGTCTTGAATCATATTCATGCCTGACTATTGCTAATGATTTAACAATATAAGTTGTCACATTTACAATATTCTTTATGGTGTCAAATTAAATTATGATGACAGAGGAAAGAATATTTATAGAAAGAAAATCAAATAAATGAAAACATATGCTCTTTAATAATTTCCCCCTTGATTCATACTTGTTCACCACGTACAAATGTGCCTATTGAAGATTGAAAATGAAAGCCTTTCTTGAGCGATAAGCTGCTAATAGTCCTCCTGACCTTCGGGAAGTAGTAAGATTTTTAAGTTAATATTGGTCTCCACAAGTTAAAGCTGAATACCCTGAAGAAGAAAATTCTCATATAGCAATCACCAGTTTATAATTGCCAGCGCTTTTGCTGCGGATTGGATCTAGATTTCTTGGAATGTAAAAAAAAAAAAATTAATATTTAAACCCTAGAAACTTTTTGGGATTAAATTTGGGATAATAGTTCAAATTTAAAAAATTCCAAACCGACTCTATGATCAGCCTAGAAATTGCCCTGATATGATTTTGTCAATTGAGTAGATTCAAAAAAAAAAAAAAGAACAAAAAAAGAAATAGTTCATCATTGTGAATCTGTAATCTAGGTTATAAGCTTTACTAAATCTAATTAATTTTTTATTTTATTATATGGTTAAAAATACAAAATAGATTTACTATAAATTCAATATTAAATGATAAAATTTTTTAAAAAAACCTTATATTAAAGAATAGAATAAAATTAAAAAACAAAATACAAAAAATTACAAAAACAATGGGATAAAAAAACCAAAAAACCAATAAAAAAGAATCTTGAGCCTATAATAATAAAGCCAAGTGCATGTACTAAAAAATCTCATATTACAAAATAAAATTAAAAAGAAAATCAAACTAAAAGATTTAAAAACCCAAAGGGCTAATACAAAATGACCTAGATGACCAGACCTTTGTGGCCAAGCGTAGCCGACCTATTTAAAGATTGGGCTATTTTTTATTTTTTTTATGAGTTATCATCCTGTAAATAAAGAACTTCCAGCAACCCAGTATCCAAATGTGACTTACTGATCCCTTGAACAAATCCAACTATCCTTATCATCGATCCTGACGTTGGAGAAGCTCGAGGGCTCAGAGCTGAGAGCTCTTAAGAGACCGCTAGACATGGATCGAGTGCCAAAAACTGCCATTGAAGGCTTGATTTTGTTAATTATCATACGGTGTCTCCTATTTACCTGCATTAATGTAGTAATATTTCCTGGTTCAGCTTTCATGACCTGCCATCATGCCTCTCACCTACCACAGCATGGTTATAAAATTGCTGGATAAAACAGTAATTAAGTAAGATTTGAACTCGAAACTATTTTTTTATTATTATTAATGAGTATCCGGACCAGTTTACACGTATCTCGACTAATCTCACGGGCTTTAAAGTTAATAATTATATAAATCTTTAGTGTCCTTAAGGTTTGTGAAACTCGAACTAGCAACTTCTATGAAGCAAATATAGAGCGTGACCAGTTGGATGCACCTGTACTATCATCTTTTTATAGATTAAGATTACAATGGTGAGCATTGAGTGCCCAGTTCAGATTTATCATTTCTAGTTTTCTATACATAGTTAATAAGAAATCCACTATAGATTTCACTGGATTTTCCTTGTGATAAAACTTATTGAACTTGCACTTTATAGCATGCCTAATTCTATATGCAGAATCCCATACTTGTAGGCATGTGATATTTCATTCAAACTCATAGCATAAGCATGCTACATAGTACAAACTAACTTGCACAATGCAGCAAACGTGAACACCTTTCATGTCATACAAGGTTGCCCGATCCTCTCCTCTCGGATGAGATTAAGTAGTTGTCAGAGATGAGCAAAAAGATTTGGCTTTTAAAATGAGGGTGGCGGTGGAGATTTTGACAGGAACCCTTTTCTACATTCAAGTGGGCGATGATGCTACGGTTGCTGACCTTAAGAAAGAGATTGAAGCCCAGCAAAAGCTGCCTCAAGATCGTTTGATCCTGTTTCTCGATAACAAACAAAATCATTTGATAAATGAAGAAGGAGACGGGGCATCTTTAGTTGATTGTGGGGTTCGAGATGGATCTCATATCTACCTCTTCTTTGATCCGCTGGATACGGATGAATCTTCTTCTCATTCCTAGCCTCATTCTTACTTAGAACAGACATAGTTTTCGAATCGGTGCGAAAAGGAGAAGGAATTTGACAGTCTTTATGTTTTTGGTCGAGTAGATGGAAGAAAATACATAATAGTATGGCATAAGAGTTTGAAGGATAAACTATTATATGAACTAATGATCATAGCAAAACGTTCTTAATAGGATCATAAGCTTTTTTTTCCTTTCCAAAAGATGTTGTATTAGAGATGATAGCTATCCATTTCTATCAATAAAGCAATAAAATTTCACTTTGGGTTTCATTTCCGATAGCAATCTCAAATTTACAGTACTTTTATTTTATATTTTGAGATGTTCTTGAGAATCACCAACCCGCCCTCCCCTTTGTGTTATTTTGCGGAAAATTTTATAATGAAGTATGAATAGTATCATTTTAAAAATATATAGATTAATGATGAAAAAGAAAATCAAATCTGGTATTCATCTCTCTATTGGAAGTAATTATTCCGTGAATATCATAAAATTTGCTGTTATTTTACTCAGGGCTGATATTAAATCTCCTTAATTGGTTATGATCCAATTGTTATCAAAGCACAAGCAAATCATGACATTAATTTTGATATAAATCATCGCATTTACACCATGCTTATTAATGGTCAAGATTTATGTTAATAAAGAGACAATTGCAAGGGACAGTCCTCAGGTTGTAATAAACTTATTAGAAAAAAGAAGCTAAGAAATCTCTACTTGGACTTAGTTTTGCAACCATAATTGCAGAACTTCAAGCAACTCAGTATCAACTACGACTAACTGTTCCCTTGAACACATAAAGGGAATCACCATTATCAACACCATGCCACCTGAGGCTACAACTGTCACGCATGATCCTTTGCTTGTGTATAAACAAATAATCGTCTTGAGGGAGGATTTTTCTGCTCAAAAGAAGTTGCCTCATATCATTAACAGTGCTTGAGTCTTTCATTTCCAAAGGAATGCATGCTGCATTGAGCAAACAAGATGAAGTTTGCACCACTATACTTAGCTTTCTTGAGGGAGGATCATCCCTTATTCGAGTCATGGTTTTGAGGAACACAACAATCTCAGAGAATTCATGTATTCCATACTCACTGAGGTTGCGAAAATCTTCATCAAGCTCCACCCCAGAAAAGAAAAGAGACATCCTTTTGATTGGCGTGCCATCAAAAATGTGGATTTTTTCCTTCAGGCTACGCACCGTATCTGTTCTGTCAACCTCTATATTAATCTGTCTTGCTGAAAATTTCACTATGATTTGAATCATACCACAGTAGCTGCTAAATGCTGGCATCATTGGTTTGATGGTGAGTTCAATTCTTGTGCCATCAATGACAATGGGATAGTCTTCCATGTCTAGTCCATCAACCAACTCCCAACCTAATACAGCAAGAATTTGTGCAGCCACAGGCACACCCACGAGTTGTTGAATCCTTCTTTTGATATCAAGAACAGGATCTTGTAAGCCAATTTCTAAGAGAAATTCCCGTGCCCCAGCAACAATAATGACCTTCATCTTGTTCCAGCTGAAATGAAGCCTGCTAGTGACTTGTAATAGCTTTTTATGTGAAGTGATATTAAAAGAATGACAATAATTAGCGTTGGATGTTTCAAGTTCATAAAAATGAGGAGTATAAATAGCTCTAAAACTCATGTTAAGAGAGTGAGAAATACTATTTGTATGGTTAAATTCTCCCTGGAAGCATTTTGTATAGGGTCCACAGGCAAGAATTCATGCAACATGTATTCCTGAAACAGAACAAGCAGGCAAATGTATATGCCTATCTCATACAAACACAGAATTTAACTTCTAGTTGTATTTTTCATGTCTTTCAGTCATGCCTCAAACCAATAACTGATTGAAACTATTTGTTGATTTTAAATGGTGGTCCTGATCAAAGGACCTGAGAGATGTTAACTATCATATTAACAAACTGATGATCATCAAAAAGTACTAGTTGAATTTTTTTTCTGTTGTTGTTCTTAATGGGCCATAGTTATATACAAAAAAATCTCCCTGCTACCATCTTGTAGCTGCCTTTAATATCAAAAAAGAAAAAGATCTTTCTCATAGACACACTGATATAGTCGAGCTTACGATAACAAGTGCTTCTGAGCAGTCAAGTGTGAGTCTATCATAATCAGATAAGGATCTACCCTAGACAGATTATGTGAATGACTTAGAAGGTGTATTTATGAACTAGTGAGATAGATCAAAATCTAAGAGGAGGTCTAGTCGCACCAAATCAGAATAACTACTCAAAATGACCATAACCTTTCATTCCACTGTTAGATCGCGCTCATATTTTTACAGAAGTTTTTAAAAGTAGTTTTTCCTATAGTAGCTATTGCATCACTACGCAGACCATTAGATCTTTAAATATCAAAAATTTCGTTGAGGCCCCTCAGTTTTGATAGTTTATGTGATTTTCCTTTTTATTTTTGGATTTTCCTTTTTATTTTTAGATTTCCTTCTTATTTCGGATTTTGTGCTTCTTTACTTTGTAATTTCTAATATCTGTTTTTTTTCCCTAGTTGGGGTAGGTTTTTTGGCCTATTTATGGCTTTGTAAACCTCATAAGGAGACAAATTTGATTATCATTATTTTAGAGAAAATAAACTTATGAATTTGAGGCTCACATTGGAGCTCATTTTGCCCAATAAAATATTTTGTGTTCTTTGTTTAATTATTGTATTTAACTTTCACCTACATTAGTTGGTATCAAACCCAAACAATCCTAGATTTATTACGTGCTATGTGTTGTAATCTTATGGAAGAGAATTTGTTTGCTATTATGTGTGCTAACAAAACATGGGAAAAGGTCGTGGAGCGAGGTGTGGCCAAGAAGGGAATGAGGAGCCCCCTTTGAGAGAGGAATGTCTAGGAGCTCGTCATCCAAAACATGTTAAAGCAGATCGCAGAATTAACCCATAGGCTAGAGGAGAGGGACCTATAAGATCATAAGTGGCACGAGTAGGAATAGGAGAGTGACCAAAGGTCCCTAGCCAGTACTAAAAATCAGAGGCGAATTTAGAGGAGACAACCCTTTGAGCGAGAAGAGAACAAATCTTGGCATTTTGGCTTTCATGTCAAAACTCCTGATTTTTCATTAAATTTATAAGCAAAATCATTCATAGATTGGTTGAACGAGATTGAGAGGATTTTTTAGTACAAGAAAATGTCTGAACAGATGTGATTTAAGTTGATTTCAATCAGATTAAAGGACATGGCATTTTGTTAGTGGAAGGAGTTAAAGAAGACACGAGAGAGACAAGGAAAAGCTAGAATCAATGACTAGGATAAGATGAAGAAGAACATGAGAGGAAATTTATTCCTTTTGGCTACTCCCAAACTCTATAGCAGAGGCTCCACACACTGAAACAAAGAGGTAAATCTATCAACGACTATACACTGATGAGTTCTACCAACTAGTTTCTAGGAATAATCTGGTAGAAATAGAGGAGCAACTAGTGGAAAGATATCTTAGTGATCTACGTCAATCTATTTAGGATGTACTGCATTTTCAAGCCTTGTGGGCAGTTTCATAACCGTATCAAAGAGCTCTAACGGTGGAGAAGAAGCAAGTTGATATGATTGTTAGTAGAAATTTTAGGAGAGAACAGAATAACAAAAGATGCAATAGTGATCCAAGATAGACCACCAACTAGACTAGTATGAATGAACAAAATCAATGGGTAACAGGGCAAGGTTCTGGCTTTAGACTTCGTTGTTTCAAATGTGGTGAGGTGGGACACTGTATTCTCATGTTAGCGAATATAGCAAACTAGAAATTCATTTGAGAAAGAATATGCTAGTAAAGGAGGAGCCCATAAATTTCACGTACAACGAAAATGATTCAGACAACGATAAAGGTGTTCTACATGGAGATGGAGGCACAACCCTTGTGATCAGAAAGAGTTTGTTAACTCTCAAGGGTGATTCATACAAGGATTTGAGGCATAACAATATCTTCTGCTCTACATGCACCATTAAAGACAAAGATTGCAATTTGATCATAGACAGTATGAACTGCAAGAATGTGGTCTCTATGGAGGTAGTAAAGAAACTTTAGTTGGTGACTAAAAGTCACCCTAAACCCTACAAACTAACATGGTTGAGATATCGACACAATTATAGATAGACATTGCCATGTTTCTTTTTCTATGGGTCAAAAATACTTCTTAATTGAGCCCAAGTCTTGGATTTAACATGTTGCAAATTTAGAAGATTAATCTATGCTTAGAAAATTCGTTCATGTTCATTTGTTTTTTTCTTTTCTTTTTTCTTAAGCTCATGATTTTCCAGTTTTGTCTTTTAACATTTGATTTAATTAGAGATTGAGCTCCATTAATTTTTTTTATTTGTTTTTTTAGTAATTTTTTACTAATTTTAAAAATAACTCAAGTTATTTTGGATCTTTTTAATTGTTATTCTTTGTTATATTTAACTTTTTTAGAAAGAAATTTTGTTTTATAGTTAAATTAAATTCAATAATTAAATATAAGTATGATATGTTTACCTTATGATATTTTATTTGATTTGTTTTTGGATTTAACGGGTTGTAAATTTGAAAGATTAATTCATGTCTAGGATTATGATTTTAAGTTGTTGTAATATTTTAGGAAACTTGTACAGGTAATTCATATTTGTACGAATATTGTTGGTTAATTAATAAAAAAGTCATTATTTTTTCTTACAATGGATTTAACGCTAGATCAAGCGCTCTCGGGGTTTAGCACACTGCACCCTAGCCATTTAAATTTGAATCTGGCTAGCTCCAGACCCAATATTTTCGGAGCTTGATAATGTGTTGGGTCTAGTAATGTGTCTTTACTAATGCGTGCTTGTTTTCCTGAAAATTTATTCTTGTAAATCTTTCTTGATCTAATATTTTTTTAGTAAAGATATACCAATAAAAACTTGGTTTGTATATATAATATTATTTGTCAATAAATTTTATGTTTTTTCACAATGATTGTGGATTACTTCATGAGTAAAGTTACAATTTACACAAACAAAAAACGATAAAATGTAATAAAGAAATGTAAATTCAACAAATTCCACCAAAAAAAAACATCTTAACTGACAAAATATTGTGTACATGTTATATATATGATCAATATCTTAAAACATTACCAAGATTTCAGCAAATATTATTACGTTATTTAAAAAAATATATATATTATGTTATTTTAGAAAGGATTATTGTTTGTTATTTTTTTAAGAAATTATAATTTTCTAAAACAATCAAAAAATTTGAAAGTACGAACAAACCACGCATGATTTTTGGTATTAGTTTCAGATATAATCTAATCATGTCCACTTGTTTGAATGTTTTAGAAATCTTACTCTACTCTTCAAAAGCTGCAGACTGGTCAATGACGGCCTGGTTTTTTATGATGCAGATCTGAAGATAATAAACAGAGGTACTGTTAGCTATAGGCATCAATACTAATTTATCAAAGCAATTATATGTTTGATAAGCTCTCCATTGCTAGGAAATGTGAAGGCCTGTTGTTCAGCAGTGCGAACTCCTCTGAAACCACTTCGAGTAGCTCTCACAATTTCACTGTAAAATAGCCCTTCTCAGTTGCAGATGTTATAACACAACTGTTTGCGCCTGTTTGAGGAAATGTGATTTTTTTTTTTTTGTCCTTATATCAGCCACCTTCTTCAATTTCCTTGACAATTTGATGAGTTTCTAGGCATTGATCATAAACATATATTATAATTATGATTGAAGTAGTGACGCAGTGTATAACTAAAGTTTGGTTCTAAATTTTAGAGGAAATCTGGTTTGATAAATTTCTGAATATCAATAATTTTTTAACTTTTTAATCTGATTAAAAATAATATACAAGATTTTTTAAAAATATGAGCTAAAACCAACTTAGTTATCGAAATATAAGCAAGATAAAATTATAAAACTTAATTAAAAATAATCCAAAAATAATTAGTAAAAAAAATAAATATGAAACAGCAGAATCCCTATTTATGCACCATCCCAGCCTCGGCTAGCACTAGCATGCCAAGTATCCCAGCCTCGGCTAGCACTAGCATGCCAAGTGCTAACTTTACAGGAACCAGGCCTGTAAAATGAGCTTGTGAACAACATGATATAATAGTTGATTAAAAATTATGTTTATTTTTTTTAGAAAACTTATTTGAATTGTCCACATTTCATCTTGACTTGGATTTTGTTATTTGTCCCACATCAAGAAGGATAAAAGAAGTTTTTTAGAAAATAAAATGGTGAGTACTGTGGGAGGCAAATTACGCGAGTTGAATGTATAACACAGCCAACCAAAGGCCTTTTCCAATTGAAGCAAAATCATGGGATAGGTGAACGTGTGAGATTCTTTATGAGATGGCCATGCTTGCATATGCCATCAAGAATTTAGAAGTTCTTGCAAATTATACAGTATGGAAACTTCTCTTTGATTTTCTGTAATTATGCATTGAAAAAAAAACACCGCCTTGCTTTCTTAAATACAACCCTAATCCATACAAGTTAAGGATATTAACTGAAATCTTTATATATATATATATATACACTCCAATCCTTTACAGTTTTGAACTACAACTTCTCCACTCTGATTTTCTTTCTTCGCCTTAAGTTTTTCCTTGTAAATCTGTGACTTTCTCCCATCTTGTTTCAATCTTGTTCGTGAGTATGAACCCCTTCTTTCTTCCCCCACCGCCGCCATTTTCATTCATCCCTTTCCCCCCTCCAAACCCTATCTTGGTGCGTCCTCCTCCTCTCTACTGTCCTCCACCTCTCTACTGTCCTCCACCTCCTCACTTCTTTCCCACCACAAACACCGGCATTCACTGGAAAAAACCCCCTCTAGGGTTTGTCAAACTCAACACTGACGCAAGTTATAAATATAACTGTTCAAAATCGTCAGTTGCTGGGGTCTGCAGAGATGAACATGGAATATGGCTGTTCGGTTTCTCTTCCAGAGTCAAATCTGGATCTGCCTTTGAAGCTGAGTTGCTGGCTGTCCGAGAAGCATTAAAGTTGGCTTGGGATAAAGGGCTAAAGAGGGTTATCGTGGAATCTGATTCGGAGAGCGTGGTCACCAGAATTCGCAATCAACTAACCCGACAACCCAAGAATCAGATCGAGGCGGTGATATTGGAATGTCAAAGCTATGTTAGTCGGGAATGGAATTGCTTCCTTCAGCATACTCACAGGGAAGGCAACTTTGCTGCTGACGCATTAACGAAGATAATCATATCAGAATCATTTGAATTGCACGTTTTCGACCATCCTCCAAAATCATTATCCTTGATTCTATTGGCTGATAAGATCGGCATGGCAGTGCCCCGACATGGTGCTTTGGATCGAAATCAGATAGGGCATTTGAAAGTGCTGAAACGAGAGTTGTTGGCGAGAAACCTCCACTGGTACTGAGCATGACGTTCTGGTGCTTGCATGAAACCGTAACTTTGTTTATTTTGCTTTTTCGTTCCATCGGGGCTGGAAAACAAGAACTGTACATATCTAGATAGGTTTAGGATTATGATTGTAATATTTTAGGAAACTTGCACAGGTTATTCACATTTGTACGAATATTATTATTAATTAATAAGAAAATCATTATTTCCTAGCTTCTTACAATGGATTCCTTTGCTTTCTCTTATATTATATATGATACAGTGTTGATGTTTGTTTGATCGAATAGTAGGAAATGTTGGGTTGAAACAGGTGTTCTTCATTCTTCCTTGTAGTTAATAACGAGCTCCATGTGTTGTCTTCAA
>Ga0325402_1000660_pt1 | contig 25339 bp, 13 predicted proteins | sample PopdelMetagenome_22_FD_207212 | JGI IMG/M metagenome (GOLD analysis project Ga0325402, IMG submission 207212) | Populus deltoides microbial communities from Bellville, Georgia, United States - Xylem-PdKOR-R3 | ecosystem: Host-associated > Plants > Phyllosphere > Stem > Wood/Secondary xylem...
AAAAAGACCCTTTGGGAAATCAGAAAAGGGCAACTTATTTCATTCAAATACAATTCTTGAGGTTAATTCTCACCCGAAGTAGAATAAATTCTGCATTACATAGTCATAGCTTGATTGGGACCTATCACTAATCTACTCTCTCACTATCCACCACCTTAGATCTTGTACTAGTTATACATTTGTTTTTCATATTTTTAATGTATTTGTATTTTATCTTTAAATGTGTAATTAATATTAGAACTTTTGAAGATTGTTTTTCACTGATGACAATATATATATATATATATATATATATATATATATATATATATATAAAATCAAATATGAACAAGGGAAAGAGAATATAACTATTGTAAAACTATATAAACAAAGGGGGAGAAATACAAACTATAGAATGGTTATGATTGCTAAAGTCTTCGAAACATTATATAGTAAAATCTAGAGGGATACTTATTTTTTAGATATCTATATTTATACATTAATTGTCATTGTTAAAAATGGGAGATTGTTGACCTTTAGGTCATATATTCAAATTCTTATATATTTTAATGCTAACAATTAAATAGAAAATGAACTAATATTGTCTTGTTGAGAATAAGCTTAAACAGGTTTATTCGAAGAACATATCCATAAGTAAAATGGAAAGAATTCCAAGAACAAAGCAAGTGAAGATGATGTGAAACTCTTAATCACATGGTCAAGCAACCCTCAATAAAGATGATACTTCCCTAAGAAAGCCAAAAATCAGGTTTGAGAAGTGTGACACAATGGAAACCTGTCCCAAGGTACAAACATTATTCGAATTGAATTGAATGATGCCACAAGGTAAGTTATATCTTGATAAGTCAGATTTGATCTTTGTCCTAGCAAAAATAATATGTTGCATGACGCAAAACACAAGTTTATTTCATATATTCATGGCTCCCTGCTTTTCAACATACAAAACACTTATATAATGCGTCAAATAACCTTAATGTATCCCCATATACGGGCTGATTTGAGCTCACTTATAAAATTGATCCAAATAAGTAATAATAAACCAAAGACTAAGAAGAAAATAATAAAAATCCAAAATTAATATTCTAGATATGCTAGAATCAGATTTGTCACCCTTAAAAAGTCTCAAATGGACTAGGAAATCTAATCTGAATGTAGAATTAATTATGAAGTCTTCTTGTCTTATTGTGCTTGGTTTTCTTGTTTTACATGTACAATTAATGAAGAAAATCTCTCTTTTTTAAACCTGCCAATTTAGTTTCCTTCCTAGACTAGAAGAATCATTAATTAATCTTTCCTAACTTAGGAAATTAGATATGCAGCCCCCTTAGCATCCTTTGTTGACTAGAAAACTTCCTTCTTTGTTAATAAAAATTCTCCTAAATAATAGGGAAAATAATGAACAAAATTTCCTCAAATTTTAGGAGAATATTGACACGGTCAAAAGATTGATGATGATGATGAGTTAAAGAGGACTTTGAGATGTAAGATTAATGTGAAGATTAAACAATGATAAAAATAGTTGTCAAGGTTAGAGGATCCACTAATGGTATTTCAAATAAATATAATATAAACTCTTTTTTTTACTCAACTGGAAACCACACACAAAGAAGGTTCCAATCAGATGATTTGTCATTAATAGCTCATTATAAATTATTAACATGATCATATTATTTATCTTATTTAAGTAACACTAAACTTTTAAATATTGTTAGGAATTCATGATGATAACTTATGTTAACAACAAATCAAGTTCCTTTCATAGCACAGGTGTAGGTTATACCATACGATTGGCTATGAAAGTTCCAAGTATTTGTTGTACCAAGTGTTATACAACACAAATTTAGATTAATTATTTAACAAGCAAGATATTAAGAATTAATAAGATAAAATGATAAGACATGTTAATAGCAAGTTGTTTAACATATAATCATTCAAGTCCATATTGAGTTTATATTATACTTATCCTAACACCATTAGTGAAACCTTTTTACCTAGACATAATAAACTTAGTTAAACATAATGAAGAAGAGAAACATAAATAAACAAGAGGAGAACATGATTATATAAGTATAGTAAAGGAAATGAAAGGTATAAATAAGAGATTAATAAAAGCAAAACTTAAGCATTACAAAAATATAAAGAAAGAGAGCACGAACATGATCTTGATTTGAAAACCAAGATGTCTAAATATATGGCAAATGCCTCCTTTTATAGGCTAAAATTCAAAACTATTGATTTGATGACTAATTATTGAGTGGGTGGCTACCTCTTGACTTAGTGACAACCATTATCTTCTTGTCTGAACAAAACATCATTGCTAACGTCCAAATTTGAATAGATAGTCTTCATGAAAGTTCTAAGCATTTGTCTCAGCTTTCCAACAAAACAAGAATGAGCTTATTTAGACTTCTAAAACTCGATATATGTGCTGAACATTTGAATAGATGATGATGATGTTTGTTGAGATGCATGTGCGGAGTGAAGACTTTCAGAAGGGGGTGCAACAGTTCGTTGACAACTACACTCAACACTTTGTGGTCTGTTTGTTCAACCATTTTATTTCATAAGTTATTATTTTTCTTGAATTGAATATGATGATTTATTTTTTAATTTTCAGGAGACCTATAATAGCCAGTTGAGGGAGAGATATGGGGATGATCCTTCGACCCATCTGGATTTGTAAATGGAGGTAGGATCGTCCGGTGGACCCGATAAAAATCGGGTGTGCAGCTCTCCAACACTATGGCCGAGAACTTGTTGGCGACCTGTAGTGTCTCAACCGTTGGGAGCTCCTAATCAGTATCGAGCACCCAATCTAAGGAGTTTGTGGCCTTGCAGCAACACATAGCTCATCTCACCGAAAAATATGAGCTACTATCGGTGAATTATGAACAACGGCTCATCTCACCGAAAAATACGAGCAACTCTAGGCAAATTATGAACAACTTCGCCAAATGGTCATGAACATGACTTCATAGAGTGGTGATACATGTGCAACCCCTTTTTGGTCCTATGGTCCCGGAAACAACCAGCCTCCACCTCCTCCTCCTCCTCCTCCTCCTCCTCATCCAGCTCCGACAATGTTCTAATTTAATTTTTATTTTGAAACACATGCAATTTGTAATGAATATTATTTAATTTTATTTTTTTTATATTTTTATGTTTAATAAAATTTTATTTGCATAATTGGTTTTTTTACTATTAATTTACATAATTTTATATTATTTATTCTAATTTTTTTAAAAAAAAACTTTAACAAACCCTGCCGATGGATTTACAGACAGAACATATCTGTCGGCATTTTGTAAAGAGTTGAAAAATATTTACTGAAAATGCCATAATCACTGATGCTTTCAAAGACGAATATAGTCTATCGTTATTTTACAGAGAGTTGAAATTTTTTTACTGGAAATTCCATTATCACCGACGGAATAAATCCGTTGGTATATTTCTAGCAGGAATTTTTTTACGTGCAATTTCCGTTTGTAAAACCATCTGTAATATTTTTTTTTCCTGACAGACTTAGCGACGGAATGTGGTATTACCAACGAAAGACATGCCGACGAACACTTTTTGTCAGAGATTTAGTTGGTAAAAAATTTACCAACGAAGTCTGAATCTTATACCAACGAATTGTGTCCATCGGTAAAACTGTGAAATCTTGTAGTGTTCGTGGTTTTGGGAAATAATGAAAGCTGATTTTAGTGGGGGTTAATATTGGTGTGGAAGCTGGTCTATCATGGATAATGGAGGAGAGGTTGTGGTAGATGATTGATGATGGTGGATATGGGTATAGAGTTGTGGTGCTGTTTTTTGGGTTTTTTAATGGGTAATTGGTGGTGTTGGTTTTAACAACTGCTATGGTTGTCGGTGAAGGAGTTCTAGGAGGGTTGTCTTATGGTGGTTGTCACGAGTGGAAGAAATAGATGGTATGAGCTAGTGGGGGAGTTTGATAGTTAAAGGGAGAGGCACCATATGCGGTGCTACTGCAGGTGGCTTTTGTTTCCGAGGAAAAAAATAAACGAGTGGCTAAAAAAACAAAAGGACTAGGTTTTTTGTGTTGATCATAGTGAGGGATAGTCAATTGACGTGGTGTCTCTTTTATGCCTAAAGAGAAAGAGGGAAAATTTTAGCTTTATTTTTTTGTTTTTAGATCTGCTCTCTACATAAAATTGTTTTATCTGCTCCTTTTTTTTCTGTGATTTGGGATGTGTATTTATAATACAGGAGTTCCAAATAAAACAAATTCATCCTTGTTCAAATTTAAACTTGATTCAAATTTAAAAATCAAAATTGAAGATGATTAACCGAATATCCTTGTGATTTGTTTCAACTGAATATTAGGAGGAAAAAACATTATAGTCCTTAATTCTTCTATTTATTATCAAATTGCACACTCGATAAAAAAATGAGTCGTCGATCTTTTAATTCCAAATCTTAACCCCTTTTAAAAATTAAATTAAAAGCAAATGGGTCAAAATTAGGTTATGACAGTTGCCTTCTCTTTACAATATTTACGGTGCAAAAGAATTGGAAAATTTATTTTCTTTTGGCTGTGTTGTAAGTTTGTAAAGAAAAATAAGCATGAAAACCTCTTTTTTTTTTTCAAATCTTGCAAAACTTCAGCCATTTGAGAGGCGACCTTCCTTGAGAAATAGTGAAATTTAAAAATTAGTCATTTAAGAGGCGACCTACTTTGTCAATGAAAAATTCAAAGATTTTCATAAATGGTCTAATTGTTCTAGATAACATGCCCATCCATGAAAATAAATATAAATTTTTTTAAGGAGTCTAAGTCTAATTATTCCAGGAGACCTGCCTATTGGTGTGAGAAAATCAAAGATTTTTTAGAAATGGTCTAGTTCTCATGGGCGACTTGTCTAGGTGAAAAACATCAAAATGTTTTCAACATTGGTCTTATTTTTCATATGACCTACCTGTTTATGAAATACAAGAAAGTGATTTCAACACTGGTCTCATTTTTCAAGTGACCTACCTATTTTAAAATATATGAAAGTGATTTAAACTTTAGTCCTCAATTTCCAGACGACCTACCCAAGTGAAAACATGAAAGTGCTTTCAAGATTGGTCTTATTTTTCATGTGACCTACCCGTTTGTGAAATACATGAAAGTGATTTCAACACTAGTTAAATTTTCAAGGTGACCTACATGTTTTTTGAAATACGTAAAAGTGATTTCAACCTTGTTCTCATTTTCCAAGTGACCTACTTGTTTGTGAAATACATGGAAGTGATTTCATTATTAGTCTTATTTTCCAGGTGACCTACCCTTTTATAAAAGAACATGAAAGTTTTTCAACATGGGTCTCATTGTAATGGGTGACCTACCCAATTGTGAAATACATGAAAGTAATTTCAACAATGTTCTTATTTTTCAAAGGACCTACCTATTTGTGAAATACATGAAAGTGATTTCAACCTTGGTCTCATTTTTCAGATGACCTACCCATTTATGAAATATATAAAAGTGATTTCAACAAAGGTCTTATTTTCCAAGTGACATATCTGTTTGTGAAATACATGAAAGTGATTTCAACCTTGGTCTTATTTTCATAGGCGACCTGCCCATTGATGAAAAATACAAAGATTTTTTAAGTTGGTCTAATTTTCATTGGCTATTCGTCCATTTGAAAAATACAAAGATTTCTCAAAAGTAAAAGTTTTTCAAAAGTATTTTCAAATTTGGCCTTTTAGAGGTTGCCTACCTTTTGATGAACCCTATTGGGGAATTTTCTTGTGAATTTTCGCAAACAATTTTTATGATGCTTTGAAGTTAGATATCATGCATACATCTTTATCTTATTTGAAATATAGGCCTTCATTTCTTCACAATATCTTTGTTGTTTGATTGGTGATGTCTTGTTATTTTTTATTTGAGTCATCTTTGTTGTTTGGCTTTTAGCCAACTTGAGGTGGTCCATGTAAGTCTTTTTCCAGAGTATTTTTAATTTTACACAACTCAACCTTTATGATGTCCATAATGATCCATTTACTTATTGGAAATGCTCTGTCTCGTTGATCAATTTGAGAGGATCATTTATTACTTTCTTGTCTCATTGCTAAAAACATCTAGTGTCACTTGTTATCTTGAAAGATTCAAACTGCCTCTTGTAAAAAATAATGCCCCATGTCTTACTGCCAGAAACGTTCTCTTCTTTGCTACCTTGAAGGAATCAAATCACCTTTTAAATATAACATTACCCCCTTATTTTGACCATTTCCCCAAAGTGTGCTTTGTTAATGACTTGAACAAATAATGGCTTTGAGTAACCCTTCTCTCTCTTTTTTTGGCTTGGTTTTAATGAAGAAATTCTTATCATTAATGAATTTTAAAATCCTTAACATTTTGCATTTTGAAACAAAAATTATTTTAATATGAATTTAAACAATTTGCTTTTAAAATATTGCAACTCCCTTGGAATATTTTGAAAAAAAGGATGATTTGTTCTTGTGTCGACAAGATTGAAATTAGTGAAGGCACATGATTGGGTGACCTTCTACTTTTATGGGTTTCAAAGCAAGAGGCTCAAGTAAAAGATTGAGGTTTTGTTTGAGAAAAATTTGTCTTTTTTTAAGCATTTATTTTATCAGCAAGAATAATAATGAGTAGCTTATTTACGATGTCACGGATCTTATGAAAAATTATTTTGCATTTTGAAAGCGTTGTTTATTGGTCCAGGTTACTTTCTTGCATGATTAAAAAGAACTTTTAAAGGCATGTAATATAGGCTATGGCTCTTGGATATGAAAGAAAATGATTCATAAAGCTTAAAAAGTATTTCAAGGTTTTAAAAACTTAGGATAACTATCATGTTCTTGACTTGTTGTGTCTTTTAATATTTTTTTATTTTGTTGTTTTTCTTTGATTTACCCTTTTTATTATTTTGGTGGGGCATCATTATTTTGTTTTAACTATCATTTTTATTATAGATTTAAGAATGCCCCTAGCATTTGAGTTTATTAGGCTTTTTTATCTTTGGGCTTTCTCAAGGCTTTTCATCAATTATTTATCATTGAAATGTCACTTGCTTCCAATGTAGGGTGTGATCTGAAATGGTAATGCTTTGAGTTGGAAGAGTTCTAAACAATAGAGCACAAATAATTCTACATTTGAATAAGAGTACACCTTCACGTTTGAGGAAACAAAGAGGTTGTTTGGATCAAGAAATTTATCAATGAATTAGGTTGGTTCCTAGCATAAGCAAAGGAACCAAAGTCTCATCAATGATCCAATCAGGTACTTTAGAAATTCCATTTGATTTGATAAATCAATTAAATGAAAGATGTAAAGATAAAGTGAGTACCCACCGAAAAGAATTCAGAAGATCCTCTTACTAAGCAACTATCCATGCAGAAACATTAATGTTATATGGAGCAATACGGTATTAGATACATGAGTGGTCGACTTTAATACAAGTGGGAGATTATTTGTTTAATATGCCTTGTAGCCAATCAGTTGGTTATACGTGACATTATTATATTCATGTAAATACATATTTATTATTAATAAAGGCTTAATTTATCTTTAATATTCATATAATATTAAATTAATAAATCTAGAGTAAAGATAAAGTCTATGAGAAAAAAATGCTTGGCAAAGAAAATTATAAAGTTGTTATAATTATGAGATTTCTATTGCATCAAAGTATTGTTCTTAAAATATTCCTCATTGATACTCTCTTAAATATTAAACATTCATTATAGCCATAAAAAATAGTATATATTATGTTCTTTTCTTTATGAAATGGAGCAACAGTTCTTATAAGCTGAGGTATAAAAGATACTTAAAACTAATACGTAGGTGTTTGTCATAAGATATGTACACTGAATTGACCTGTATAAGAATTCTATATGGAGAGATCACATATGTTTATGGAAAGACTCATGTGATAGTTGTGTAAGTGATCCTTAGACTTAAAATCAGTAAGTTATCTTATATAGAAAATGTTAAGCTTTGATCCTGTTACATGTTATCTTAATTGAGGTAACGAAATAGCAATCATTGGATATAGCATGAACTATATAAAAGGTACTTGAATGATCAAGAGATGATTCATCACCCTAGGTGAATTAAAGAAAATATTTCATTTATTCTCAAATAGTATTGACTAAGAAATCATTGGTCAAGGTGGAATGAGATTTGAAAAGAGTTTCAAATCTTATTCAAACGATCAATGACTATTATATAGAGAGCAAATATGATTTAACATGACAGACACACTTCATGCTTTAATGTTAAATTAGAATATTATTGATGAAAAGATATTAATTACACTGAGCAACCGGTCACTAAAAGGTTAGTCAAACTACTAATAACTTTTCTAATATTCGGGGGATCATGACATGATGCTAGACAATGCATATGAATAAATAAATTAATTTTTTAATTAATAATAAATTAAATTATTTAATTCTATTTAATTATAATTATAATTTATATTTAGACCAACATATTAAGAACCTAATGGGTCACATACTTTAAGAACCATTAGTCAGAAATTAAACTAAGATGATTTAATTACGTATGACTTGATTGAAATATATTTTAGAAATTAAGTACTAGAATATAATTAATATAGATATTTTATTTCTAAACCTAGAAAAATCAAGTAAGGATTTAATTAAGTTAATTTTTTAAATTGTATTGAATATATATATATATATATATATATATTAATATTAAGTAGATAAATGTAAACCGAATTATTAATTAATTAGTTTATCAAATAGTACACAAAATATTATATTTCTAAGAATTCATTTTTCAAATAACATATAGTCTTATGTACTACTTTCTACTTTCTCTATATTTTTAAGAAACTTGATTATGTTTTTTGTGATTATTGTTCATAAAAGTTAATTTAATAAAATTATTTCAATATAATTGTTTTTAAGAATTTTAATTTAAGTTATGTGAATATTACATATGCATCTTCACCTGCCAAAAACCATTAGTTACTTTCAATAGATACCGATACAAAATATACCATCTTGTTACTATCTAAGTAAAATTTAATCAATTTTAATGTCAATAAATTTCTTTTAAAGAAAAGAGTTATATGGAGTTGGTTTAAAAATTTAATCTTTCTAGAAAAGTAGATCATAACAAGTTTTTAGACCCATTTTTGTGCGCTTTGGCTTTGCAAATAGAGTTATTATGGTTCATAGAATATTTTACGTGTTTTTAGATGAAAATGGATAAAATATTGGGTTTTTTAGATTAAAATATCAACGCGCCCGGATTATATATATATATATATATATATATATATTTTGTTTGTTTGCCTAGAAAGATAACATAGTTCATCATTTAAAAAAAAAAAGCATTTCAATGTATCAACCATCCTTTTAAAAAAAGTCAAACTTGCAAGCCTAGCTTTCTAGACGCGCACACAAGGCTTTTTTCTTTATGCTTGCCTATCTTTTTAGATCAACATGTACTCGTATCTTCACTTATTTTTTTATTTTTAATTTGTTTTTTAACTCTTTTAATAAGATTATTAAAAAATATATTTTAAAAAATAATTTGATGATTGCATAGTTTTCATATTAAAATCAAATGTTTTCTTAGAAATATTAACAATTGTTTTTTAATAATTTTATATGAAATCAAATTATTAATTTTATTTTTTATTTTCATACGATCATATTAAATTAACAAGATATTTATCTTTTTTTCTTGGTTGAAACAATTTGTTACATCATAAATTTAAATAATATAAGTTTATTTGAATTTTTGTTTTAATTGTTTGGATTGAAAAACTCATACCATTGATAAAAAAAATCGTGGCTATGTTAAATAACTGAAGAAATGTACAAATAAGAAGATATAATCTTGACTGAATAAATATTATTTGTACTATAAAATCTAAATCACTAATTTTTTTTTCTAACTGTTATTTTAATAATCATAAAATTAAATTAAAAAAGGGGACCCTAGCAAGAGTAGAAAGTAATAGTAGAATGCTAGCAGCATAGCATGCAAGACACGAGAAGGGAGAAATGATGGGTTTTTGCCGATCTAGGTACTAACTCCCTCCTTCACAAAGACCATGACACGTGCTGTGGTCTGGTCACCGAGAAATCAGCCATCTGCATTGATGCATTACACTACACTCTTCTCTTTCTAGCTTGGACCATGACACGTGCCCCTGCTTCCTATTCTCTCGAGCGTGTCGCATGCCCTGTCACTCTCTCTCTCTCTGCATAGAAATACTCAACAAAAGGCCACTTTTCCTTTTCCCATCTCCCCACTTCTCCCTTGAAACCTTTTTCCTCTCATACTATAGTGGTATTAGCGGGTCATGCCATATTATATAGTTTTTCCCATCGTAATTAAACAATAATTTAGGGGGGCTGTAAACCCGTACTGCAAAGTGGGTTATGTTTATTTTAATTACTTCTATTATTATTGTTATTTTAAGCCTTAGCTGTGGAGGGATTATATTTAATGGTGGCTTCTTTTTAACCGGCAAGTGATCGAGCATGGAATTGCGAGAACACGCCCTTGCCTTTAGTTTGCTTCTCTTTCCTTGATCTAGCAAGCACTGACAGATTGTTTTTGGTCATTGGGTGTCCTGGGGAGACATTACTCTGATTTGGATACAAACCATGGTACAACAATCTGCTAATTCCCATTTTATCGTATTCCTCCCGTTCTCGTTGCTTCTTATTTCTTTATTATGTATATATTGATTTTTTAAAATTAGTTCTTCAATATACTTTTTACCTTATGGCGCTTCAAAAACATGATATATTTAATTGTTTTTATTTTCAAAAATGACAAGATAATTATTGCATTTCAGAACATTGACAATTAACATATTACACTTTTAAAGTGTGACATATCATGACATTTAAATCCCTTATCGGATCGAAGAACCCATACAGATGCAATAACCCTCTCTCTCCAAACCAGCATCCCCAACCCCTATCTCTCTTCAAACCCACCAAAACACTTGTTTTTATGCCCTTAAAACACCAAAAAAAAAAAACTTATTATAGTCTCCAAGCATCATTAAACATTTTCTCTTTAAAATTCATTGTTGCTATCACTGTCGGAACCTTTTTTTCAAATTCTATAAATAAGGTAAATATAGTACATTGCTATGAATTTGTGTTTGGTTTAGTTGAAATAAAATAATCGTTTAGGTTGAATTTAGAGTTTATTGAATTAATGATAATTTAGTTGTGAATATCATCAATTATGATTGATTTTGTTAAGAAATGTAATATATTTTGTTTTATTTATTAAGGGTAGAATAATATTTTTATTTTAGCCTATATATAATCTCTTTGTATTTAGGCTAACATAATTTTCTTCAGAATAAAGTGATCATGCAATATCAATGAAACCCTACCCTTCTCGTCTCTTATATTTGAATTTCTCTTTGTTTATTTGAATTGTTTAACATGGTATCAGAGCATGGTTTCATGGAATAAGGTTTAATCTCAAACACAGTTTTTACGGATCCAACTGGTATTGAAGTGATATTTGTTCAGTTTCTGCAATCTGGTATTTGCACTCTGTTTCTGCAATTTTTTTTGGAGTGATCATATAACTTCGAGAAGATATTTATTTAGTTTTTGCAATTTGGTATTTTGTTTTTTCTTTTCTCTTGCATTCTAGTTTTCTTTGTTTGTTAATTATAACTACTAAAAGAGTTTATTTGCTTTAGTCTGTGAGTGTGAGGTTGGATAGAAATAATTATTCGTATAAGAGTTATGTAATAAGAAATTTCCTTAATGGTAAAAAGATGTGGGGATATGTTAGTGTTAGTAGAACTTATGTGATAACTAGGAATACTTATGAGGGTTATGCTGCTTTGATAGATGTTTGAGAAGCAAACAATGTAAAGATTATTACTTGAATTAATAATTATGTTGAGCATTCCATAGGTATGTAGTTGGCGAAGTATGAGATATCAAAGGATGTTTGGGATCATCTGCAAATGTTATTCATACAATCAAATTTTACAAAATAGTATCAATTAGAGAATAACATACGAGCTCTTCACTAGAAAAATATGAGTATTCATAAGTTTTATTCTACTATGACAGATCTTTGAGATCAATTGGCTTTTACAAATCGGCATAATTAAAGGCATATAGTGCCTATATTGCTCGTGGAGAGAGCAATGATTGGTATAGTTTTTAACAAAACTTCACAATGATTTTGAAGGACTTAGAGGTTCAATTTTTCATCATTCTCCACTGCACTCTGTTGTCAGTGAGTTATTGGCTGAAGAAATACATCTTCAATCTTATTTTAAAAAGGAAATGGTTTATGCTTCTAATCCTTTGTCCTAGCAGTAACATCTAAGTCATTCTCTAATCATCAGAATAAGCCTTACACAAGGGTTACCTTCGATAAGTGCAATTTTTGTAAGCAAAAAGGTCATTAGAAGGCTTAGTGTCCCAAGTTAAGATAATAGAATCAAGCTTAGAAGCTTAACAACCAGTTACAATCTAATGTTCATAGACCAACTTAGGGTTATAAACCACCACACCACAATACTACAGTAGTAGTTTCATGAGGTTCTATCATTGATCCTAATACTTTGGCTGAGGAATTTTTAAAGTTTCTCTCCTTACAATCACAAGTAATGTCTGCTTCTTCTTTCGTAGGTCTGTTGCCTTATAGTTCCTCAGGATGTCACATTCTGAATGAGTCTTGAATTCTGGTGCATCACATCATATGTCTTTAGGTTCTTTATCTTTTACTTTCATGTCCCCTACGCCCTCTATTTCTGTTATGACTGCCGATGACACTCTCATGCCTTTAGCAAGTGTTGGTTCTATTGTCACACCTCACTTGTCTCTCCCTAATGCTTATTTAATTCCAAAACTCAAACTGAATCTTGCTTTTGTTGGTCAGTTATGTGATTTTAGTAATTATTTAATCATTTTCTTCTTTTTTATTTTGTTATGTATAAGATCTGCAATCTCAAAAGCTGATTAGGACAAACTATATGGAGAAGGGAATATATATTTTGGATAAGTTAAAAGTTCCAGTTGTTGCAGCTGCTATGATTGCTGCTGCTATGATTGCTACTGCTATTGCTACTACTAGTGTTGATTTGTCTCCTTTTCGTTTGAGTCTTTCCTCTTCTAGGTTTTATTTATAGCATTCTCGTTTAGGTCATGTTTCGTCTTCTCCTTTGAGATTTTTAGCATCCATAAGAGCTTTAGAAATTTAAAAACTTATGATATTTCTGATTGTAGTGGATGTAAACTAGCAAAATTTTTCCCTTTACCTTTTAATCAAAGTATTTTTATTTCTTCTTTCCCATTTGATTTGATTCACTCTAATGTATATGGACCTTCTTTTATTGTCATAAAAAGAGGGTCTTGATATTATGTTTTTTTTTATTGATAATCATACTTGTTACTATTGAGTTTATTTAATGAAACATTGTTTTAAATTCTTTAATATCTATAAAGGCTTTCGAGCTCTTGTCAAAACTCAACATTCTACTTTTATCAAATGTTTTTAGGTGTGATTTGGGTGGGGAATATGCCTTTAATAAATTTTATGAGTTACTAGCCTTAGATGGAACTATTCACCAAATTTCATTTACAAATACTCCTATGCAAAATAGAGTTGCTGAAAGAAAACATGGCATATTGTTGAAACTGTTTATTCTCTCTTGTTGTCTACTTTTGTTCCTAGTGAGTTTTGGGAAGAAGATGTTCTTATTACTGTAAGTTTGATTAATACAATTATATCTTCTCATATTTCAAGTTTTTTCTCTTTTAAAAAAGTTGTATAGGTATGCCTCTGATTGTTCCTCTTTTAGTGTTTTTGGTTGTACTTGTTTCATTCGTTGTCCTCGTGTAGAATGCAGTAAGTTGTCCTCTTGATTTGCTATTTATGTTTTTATTGGTTATGGTGAAGGTAAAAAGGGGTATTGTTGTTGTGATCCAATAACTCATAAACTTTATGTATCTCATCATGTTGTCTTTCTTGAGCTTATTTCTCTCTTTTCTATTCCACCGACTACTCATAATTTGACTAGATCTAATCTTATTCATATAGATCATTTTTCTAAGGATTATGATAGTTTATCATCTCAGGCTTCTAATACCTCAAATATCCCTCCTCATATTTAACCAATTTGTACTGATCATTATACAGGTATTAATATTTTACTCTCAGGCACACTTGAAGCTTCATTTTCCTCTAAGGTCCCTCAAGCTCCGTCTAAGATTATGGATTCACCTCTATGTCAATCCATACACATCTTTAAGTCTATAAAGTTACCAAATTTTGCTTATTCTTATTGTTCTTTATCATTTACTTCCTTTTAGCTTCTATTCATTATCTCTCTAAGCCCTCTTCCTATAAAAAAACAATTCTTGATCCTCTTTGGCAACAAGCTATAGATAAGGAACTTTCTACTTTGCAAAAGATAAATACTCGGGATTTGATTCCTCTACCTCTTGGTAAGATTGTTATTAGTTATCGTTAGGTGTATAAGATCAAGAGTAATTTTGATGGGTCTATTGAGTGATACAAAGCTGGGTTGGTTGCAAAAGGATACTCTTAACATTATGATATGAATTATGAGGAGACATTTGCCCCTATTGCAAAAATAACTATTATTTATACTTTTATTGTAGTTGCTTCAGTTCGTTAGTGACATATCTCTTAACTTGATGTTAAAAATGTCTTCTTGAATGGAGATCTGCAAGAAGTTTATTTGGTGCCCTCTCCTAGTTTTACACATAACTTTGGGTATGTTTGTAAGCTTAAGAAAGTGTTGTATGGTCTCCAACAAGAACCTCATACTTAGTTTGAGAATTTTTCTATCATGATCTCTTCTCTTGGATTTGTTTCTAGTAGTCACTATTCTGCTCTTTTTATTAAGTGTATTGATGCAGGTCGCATCATTCTGTCTTTATATGTTGATGACATGATTATTACTAGTGATGACATTGATGATATTTCAATTTTGAAGACAGAGTTAGCTAGATAGTTTAAAATGAAGGATTTGAGTTATCTATGATATTTTCTAAGTATTGAGATAGCATACTCACCTAGAGGTTACCTTCTTTCTCAGACAAAAGATGTTGTAGATATTCTTAAGCGGGCTAGACTTATTGATAATAAGACTGTAGATACTCCTATTAAGGTTAACGCAATGTATTCTTCTTCTGATAATTTACTTTTGTCAGATCCTATTTTATATCGTACTATTATTGGGAGCTTGGTATATCTCACTATTACTCGTCTAGATATTGCATATGTTATTCATGTTGTTAGTTAGTTTGTTGCTTCTCCTACTACCCACTACCAGAAAATCAGCGAACACCAAAGGAATTACATATGAAATTTTTTTGTCGATAATATTTACTGACGGACATAATTCTGTCTCTAATTTTATCGGTATATACCGACAGACCTTTATTGTCGGTAATAATTACCGACGGAATAGAATCTGGGGGCAATACGGTCGGTATATACCGACCGTATTGCCGATAGAATATATAGATTTTTGAAAAGTTGCAACGGTGTGACTGAGGGATTCAAATCGAGATCTCCGTACAATGACGTGGCACATTCACTGGCGGACTTACCGACGGGACATGTCTGTCAGTGATTCCATCGGTAAAAGCCAATACATACCCACTCTGCCGACTCTGTCTCCCTCTATTTCTCCTTCTTCTTCCTCATCCCAACTCTCCCCTCCCAAACTACAACTAACCACCCATCCCAACTCTCCCCCTCTTCTCAACACAAGCACTCAAGTTTCTTATACTTTTATACGTGGTCACAACATCCGTTCTCTGAGCAATTTATTGTGGATTTTATCATTTTTTGTAAGTAAATCTATCATTTTTAGTTTTAACATTTAAATGTTAATTTTATTATTATTTTTTTTAGTATATGTATTTTCTTAACGTATGTACTTGTTAGATTGTTATTTGTCAAAGAAACTTGTAGTATGAATATATAATTTTATAGTTGTTATAGTTTGTTTTAGATTTTGTCAAATTGTATTTGTCTGTAAATTTTTTAAATTTTATTTGAATTACACCGAATTAGATGTGTTGTGATGAAATTAATAATAGCTTGTTTAACGGGTCCGTTTTAATTTTTATCAATTCTATTGCGGAGTTGTGATTTTCATAAATTTATATATGTATAAATTTGTATGGACGTTGATAATTGATAATGAACATTTAACATAAGTGTTTTTTAGTTTGTTGGATAATGTTGGGGCAAACCAATATTTTTGCAAATTTATTTACGTAACAAAGTTAATTAATACATGTTGTAGTCATAATTTTATAGAGGTTCGATAGAAGTCATGGATGATCATTTATGGATGTATCGGGACTCACCCCAATGATTGCGGAGGATGGATTATTGTAACGGGGTTCAGGGTTTTATTAATTTCGCAACATCTATTCCGGGGAATTTTACTGATGGCGGTATTAGGTGTCCATGCAGGAAGTGTAAAAATAAAAAGTTTATGTATCAAGATGTTGTAACGATGCATCTTCTAACCAAAGAGTTCATGGAGGATTACTTGTGTTGCTATGCATACAGAGAACTATTTGTTCCTAATGAGAGCATGGTAGAAAGGGTGGTTGGGTCAACTTCTAGTGCTAGCAACGTGCATGAAGTTGTAAATGACAACAGTAATCCTTACAGGAATATGGTTATGGATGCAATGAGAATGAATGATGGTAATGTCAGTCAATGTCCAATCGTAGAAGAAGAACTTAATGCAGATGCAACAAGGTTTTTTGATCTGTTGAAAGATTCTGACGAAGCATTATGGGATGGCTGCATGAACCACAGTAAATTATCAGTCGTAGCACAAGTGTTCACCATCAAGTCAGATCACGGGTTGAGTGAGGCCAGTTATGACAAAATTATCGAGTGGGCGAGAAGCATTTTACTTGAAGGGAACATGCTGAAAGAGAACTTCTATGTTGCAAAGTCCATGATGAAACCCCTCGGTTTAGGATACTAGAAAATTGACATGTGCCCTAACTTCTGCATGTTATACTACCTTGAAAATGTTGAGCTGACTGAGTGCATGACATGTGGGCATTCCCATTACAAACCCATAACTGGCAGGGGAAAGACTCTCGTGGCATATAAAAAACTTAGATACTTCTCAATCACACCTAGACTACAGATATTATTCATGTCACCAAGGAATGTTGAGCACATGACATGGCACCAGTTACATCATGCGGTTGATGGAGTGATGGTGCATCCTTCTGACGGCGAAGCATGGAAACACTTTAACAGTGTGCATCCTCACTTTTCAGCTGCTCCTTATTCTTGTTGGTCGGTCATACTAACGGTTTATAACTTGCCACCAGGAATGTGTATGAGGTCGGAGTTCATGTTTTTATCTATGGTCATACCAGGTTCGAGCAGTCCAGGGCAGAATATAGATGTTTGTCTTCGATCGTTGATTGATGAGTTGACGCAGTTGTGGTCCTCTAGAGCTTTGACTTATGATATCTAGATGAAACAGAATTTTGTTATGAGAACGACTTTGATGTTGACTATCAATGATTTCCCAGCTTATGGAATGGTTTTTGGTTGGAGCACGCATGGAAAACTAGCATGTCCATACTATATGGAAAACAACAAGGTATTCACGCTAACAAACGGGGGTAAAGCTTTTTTTTTTTACTGTCACCATCGTTTCTTGCCACCGAATCACAAGTACAGAAAGAACAGAAAGGATTTCCCAGAATTTTGTTATGAGAGCGGCTTTGATGTTGACTATCAATGATTTCCCAGCTTATGGAATGGTTTCTGGTTGGAGCACACATGAAAAACTAGCATGTCCATACTATATGGAAAACAACAAGGTATTCACGCCAACAAACAGGGGTAAAGCTTCTTTTTTTTATTGTCACCATCGTTTCTTGCCACCAAATCACAAGTACAGAAAGAACAGAAAGGATTTCTTTGTTGGCAAAGTTAAAAAGGATGTTGCACGCTCGCATCTTTCTAGTGAAGAATTGCATGATGTTGTATCAGAGTACGGTGACATTGTGTTTGGTCTCCAATCCTGCAAGCAGAAGTTTCCTGGTTTTGGTTTGACCCATGAACGGGTAAAACGAAGTATCTTTTGAGAGCTTTCTTATTGGAAGACCAATCTTCTCCACCATAACCTTGACATCATGCACATTAAAAAGAACATGTTTGAGAATATTTTCAACACCGTCATGGATGTGAAAGGGAAGATAAAGGACAACATTTGGATTTAGCGTTGTTTTGTAATTGTAAAAATTTGGAGTTGGTTTGTGATGGGTCAAGGGTCGCAAAACTAAGAGCAAGCTTCGTGTTAGAGAAAAACACACAACTACTAGTCTACAAATGGCTTAAGAGTCTGCGTTTTTCAGATGGTATGTTCGCATGACACTCACAGTCCGGTGCCGAAAACCAGAACCGGCAAATTCATGGTTCGGTGACCACGCACACCGGCAACTTTGTTCCATTCAGTGCACATGCGAAGCGGATGGTAAGATTAATTTAAATAAAATATATCATTAATTAATTTGTTGTTGCTTATAAATATATTTAACTTGCAACCTTTTTTTCCTTACAGGCTACGTCTTTTGGATGTAAACCGAGCCCAATAGAGCTGTTTGTAGAGACGCACGTGCGGAATCAAGACCGCCAAAAGGGGGTGCAGCAGTTCGTGGCCAACCGTGCTCAACACTTCGTGGTATGTTCGTTCAATCATTTTATTTTGTAAGTTATTATTTTCTTGACTTGAATATGATGATTTTTTTTAAAAAAATTATGAGACCTATAATAACCGGTTGAGGGAGAGATATGTGGACGATTCTTCGACCCATCTGGATTTCGATCCAGATTTACGGATGGAGGTAGGATCATCTGGTGAACTCGATAAAAATCAGGTCTATGGGCTCTTCAACACTACGGCCGAAAACTTGTTCTTGGCTCGTAGTGTCTCAACCATTGGGAGCTCTCTATCAGTATCAAGTACCCGGTTTGAGGAGTTCATGGCCTTGAAACAACAATATAAACCACTCTCGATGGATTATGATCAACTCCATCAAATGGTCATGGACATTAGATCAAGGATGGGTGATGATACATGTGCAGCTCCTTTTTGGCTGTACGGTCTCGCTAACAACCAGCCTCCTCCTCCTCCTCCAGCTTCACCGTTATTCTAGTTTAATTTTGTTTTTGAAACACATTAAATTTGTAGTGAATATTTGGATGAATGTTATTTAACATTATTTTTTATTTTTAATGTTTAATGTTTAATACAATTTTATTTGGTTAATTAAATGTTTGTTTACTATTGATTCATATAATATTTGAAAAAAAATATTTTTAATAAATACCGATGACCTTCCAGACGGAATCAGTCCGTTGGTATTAGACAGAGAGTTGAAAAAATTTACGGCCCACGCCACAATCACCGATGGCCAGTCTGTAAGTAATTTACCGTTGACACTGTCAACGGACTATATCCGTCGGTAATTTACAGAGAGTTCTGAAATATTTACGACCCATGCCACCATCACCGATGGACTAGCTATCGGTGATTTACCGTTGGAAATATAGACGGAATACATCCGTCGGTAAATTTCTAGCGGGAATTGTTTTTGGCGCGCTTTCCCTGTCTGTAAGATCGTCGGTGTTTTTTTTTTTGCCGATAGACTTACCGATGGAAATGGGAATTACCGACGATCAATATTCTGACAAACGTATTTCGTTGGTAAGACCGTCAATAAAAATTTTACCAACAAATTGTGTGTCACTGATGGAAGTATTTCGTCAGTAAAACTGTTTAATGGTGCCGTGACCGTTCATTAGGCAATTGTTCTTCGTATTTTGTGATATCTTTGAGATATAGTCTTTTAGAGTCCTTTACTCTCATCCACCTCTTCTTTAGAGCTACATGCATACTAGCATGACCAAAAGATTGATGTCTTCTCCCAAGTGTAGGAATGTTGAAGTAATAAATAACCCGGCAAGATCGGGGTCGAACCACAAGGAGGTTAACTATATAAATTATAAATAATAACAACAACAACAACAACAACAATAATAATAAGTTAAAGAGGACTTTGAGATATAAGATTAATGTGAGGATTAAACACTAATAAAAACAAATGACAAGGTTAGAGGATCCATTAATGGTATTTCAAACAAGTATAGCATAAACTCTTTTTATTACTCAACTGGAAACCATACACAAATAAGGTTCCAATCGGATGATTTCTCATTAATAGTTCATTATAAATTGTTAATATGATCATATTAATTATTTTATTTAAGTAACACCAAACTTTTAAATATTGTCAGGAATTCATGATGCTAACTTATGTTAACAACAAATCAAGTTCCTTTCATAGCATAGGTGTAGGTTATACCATGCGGTTGGGCTATGTAAGTGCCAAGCATTTGTTGTACCTAGTGTTATACAACACAAATATAGATTAACCATTTAACAAGCAAGGTATTAAGAATTAATAAGATAAAAATGATAAGACATGTTAATAGCAAGTTGTTTAGGATATAAGCATTGAAGTCTATATTGAGTTTATATTATACTTATTCTTACACCATTAGTGTAACCTTTTCACCTTGACATAATAAACTTAGCTAAACATAATGAAGAAGAGAAACATAAATAAAAAAGATAAGAACATAAATAAGATACAAGTTAACTAAGTAAAGGAAAGAAAATGAAAAGCATAAATATGATATTAATGAAAGCAAAACTTAAGCATTACAAATATATATATATATATATATATATATATATATATATATAGAGAGAGAGAGAGAGAGAGAGAGAGCAAAAACAAGATCTTGATCTGAACAACCAAGCTCTTAAATGCATGGCAAATGCCTCCTTTTATAGGCCAAAATTTGAAACTATTGATTTGATGACTAATTGTTGAGTGGGTGGCCAACTCTTGACTTGGTGACAATCCTTATCTTCTTGTCTGAACAAAACATCATTGCTAACGTCAGAATTCGAACAGACTTGAATCATAAAAGTTCTAGTAAATTGTCTTAGATTTCCAACAAAAAAAAAACTAAGATCATTTGGACTTATAGAACTTAAGATATGGGCTGACCACTGAAGAGTGTCTGGGCTGCAGGACAGATTTGGACTTCTCCGTTGTTGCTACAATTTGGACTTGAAAACGGCCTTTTTAAATCTTGGACTCCCATGAAAGTTTTAGGCCTATGTCTTAGCTTCCCATCCATATAAAACAGACCGAAATCCAAGATCTACAGCTCCAGATATGACCCGATGACCGAACAGTGTTCCAGTTTGGATTGAACCAACATCTCTTTTCTATGTTTGACCCTCTCTTTGTCCTTTCAATTTCAGTACTTAAACTCATCAATCAATCCTTTTATTTATGTGATAGGCCTACATTTAAGATGAATATTTACCATAAATTATAGGTATCTTATGGTATCAGACTTGTTATTATAAAACATGCTTTAGTTAAGGAGTTATTAATACTTCAAGTGCAAAAAGATGATATAAAACCTTGATAAAAATACACTTTTAAGTACTAATCACACCCCCCAACCAGCTTATTACTAGTCCCTAGTAATCAAAGCGTTAAAATAGAAAAACAATTTGCAAATTCCATAAAGCAAGGCATTCATCATTCAAATTTCATTAATCTATTGAGATAAATAAACCCTCATTAAATTTATATATTTTCTCAATACCTCTTAAACAAGATATTAATAAACCTTCCTTTTATGCTAATAAATCAACACATAGTTATGGGGCTTTACTTGGAAGAAAACAAATTTTTTGTTCTAATGTTTAAGGTTAACTTTCTTGGGTTGGGATTATTATCTTTTTTTTTTTCCTTTTTATAATATATATACATATAACTTAAAACACAATAACGAGCTTTCGGCTAATTACTCCCAGACCAGTTGGTCTTAGGGCATTAGGTGTTAAGACACCCCTACGAGCTTAGTAACTCGGGTTGCAGATACTGATACGTAGATAGTGCAATGTTTGATTCCCTTATGTTTTTCTCCTCAACCCATGTAACAAGCATTGGGCTAATAGCTCCCAAGTCAGTTGAGTTTAGGGTATTAGGTGTTAAAACACCCATTCGGGCTTAATTGCTTAGGTTAAGGAGGCTACAAAACCAAACTTATCTACGTTTTTATTATCATAATTTTGTTTGTTTGTTTGTTTTGCAAATTATATACTATCCCTTTTCCTTAGTTGTTACCTTTAACAAAAGAAGATAAATAATGTAATAATCCAATGTGCAACCCACAATCCTATGTTAAAGTATGTGTGTGAAAATGAAGGTTTAAGAATACTTGTTAAATGAGTATATGAGCAGAATCAAGTGATAATAATGCGAGAGTTTGTAAACTTGAATATTTCAAGAATTATTCTGATAGACCTTGATAAGAATATTTACTAAGATGCGTCTCAAGAGTCAATAAAATTCCTCCTTACTCTGCCATCCTAATAACAGTTTTGTCAAATGGTTTTAATAATAGCAAAAATAGTTAGTAAGTTAATTTTTTTTATGTCAACTACTATCCTCTCCCCCCAACCAGAACGAGACATTGTTCTCAATGTCATAAGGTAGAAAGATAAAGTATAGAAGACATCACCTGCAACAGCGAACACTGACAAACCTGAAACACACTTAAACAAATATAAGAAATAACAAAACAAAATAATATGCTATTAATAAAACCAAAAGACACAAGGATTCACAAACGAAGGCTCAAATCCAATCTAAGCTTTTTACAGCTTTCCTTAGTTGACCAATTTATGCGACTTATAGAGGGATCAATTATAGGGATGAAAGATTGTAGTTGGTCAATCAATTGTTTAGCAATAGCAGCAGAGATTATGATTTGTCGTGCCGAAGATGTTAGAAATTCTTGTTCCATAACTTGATTAAGAAAAGACAACAAATTATCATAAAAACCATTAACATTTAACAGACCTATGAGTTTATGGTGAATGTGCAGTTGGGCCCCAGAGGAAATATGAAAGATCTCTTCCAATGTGCCTAGACCACTTGGTAAAGCAATGAAGGCATCAGCATGGCTAAACATTGCATTCAGTCGATCAGACATTGTGAGGACCTGTAGTTCCTCTCCAATTGTTTTGCCAATGATGTCCCCTTTTGCTAAAGCTTTGGGGACGACTCCCAAAACCTGACTACCTCCTAAAAATACAGCTATTGACACACCCCCTATTAACCCAAGGTCGCCTCCTCCATACACTAAATGAATCTTTCCCTCAGCTAGTACCTGACCAAGATGATTTACTGATTCTAAAAACTCTTTTTCTTTCCCAGGACTGGATCCACCGAAAACACAAATATTTCTTATGTGATGACTTGAGGAACCTATATTTGTTGAATGTATGGGTTGAGTAGAAATAAACGAAAGGAAGAGAAGATTTTATAGATGAGAAATTGAAAATGCAATCATACCACCTATATGTATGCTAGCTGGAGTCTCTCTCTCTCTCTATTTATTTATTTTGAAAAAGCATGTGTATGTACAGGTAGTTGTGATTGTGGCTCACATCTTCCTTTGGTTTTACGTCCAAGAACGGCTTAAATGCCCTCTATGGGTCGGGGATAGGCTTCCCATCTAGTTTTCTTAAAAACTGGCAAACAAGGTCTTTTTTAGTCAGATTTTCAAGACTATGTCGAGTATGTTCTTTATGGAATTGTGGCCAGAAATCATGAATTGCACGATGCACATCTCCACTAGGATGCGTCTCAAGAGTCAATAGAAGATTATCTAAAGACTCCTTACTCAGGCCATCCTTAATGAATTGTATTTTATATTCACGGTTTACAAATACAATTCCTAAAGAATGACATGTTGCATTACAAGTCTATTTGGCACATCTGTGACAAACTTTCAGTCGTTTTGCATGACGTTTCTTTGCAAAAGTGCTTTTACATGTCCCAGGCATGTATGAAATGAAAGAATTAGAGGACTCACCTGATAATTGGACCTTTGCTTCAATTAGCTAGCAAATATCTTTAGGAATTCCATGATTCATTAACAACCTCAATCTTGCACACCTAGTATGTTAAATTTTTGCAATCGCATTTAGAGGTAAAGCAGGATAACACTTTTTCAATTTTTCAAGAGTGGTGTCCATTTTCAAATGAGAATTGGAGAAGAGATTCAAAGAAGGGAGAAAGAGCAAAGAATTGCACAAATAAATATACAGATATCAGTTATTATGGGAAACTGAAAGAGCCGACTTAAGTCACGGAGTACCTTTATCCGCCATTTGACCGGGGTGAGAGAGATTAGCAAAACAAAATTCACATCAAAACGAAACACAAAACAATATGAGAAAAAGAATCAATCTTTATATACAGAATCACTCAATTCAATAGAGTCATTTTCAACTGAAAAATTGTTAAAGTAAACTTTTAAACGATGTCTATTTACCTTGAAAACATTGCCATTATTTGGATTCTTGATATCATAGGCTCCATATGGATACACATGTTTCACAATAAAAGGACCGCTCCATCTTGATCTTAGTTTTCCAAGAAAATAAATGGAGTCGAGAATTATAATATCACAGGCTCCATATGGATACACATGTTTCACAATAAAAGGACCGCTCCATCTTGATCTTAGTTTTTCAGGAAATAAATGGAGTCGAGAATTATAAAGCAAGACTTTTTGACCAACATTGAATGTTTTTCTCAATATTTTCTTGTCATGAAACTCTTTGATTCTTGCTTTATGAATTCTTGAATTTTCATATGCATCATTTCTTATTTCCTCAAGCTCATTTATTTGTAATTTTCACAGCTGACTAGCATCATCAAGGTTTGAATTGAAAGCTTTAATAGCCCAATAAGCTTTATGTTCAAGTTCCACAGGCAAGTGACAAGGTTTTCCATAGACTAGTCTATAAGGTGACATACCTAATGATGTTTTATAAGCAGTTCGATAAGCCCAAAGTGCATCATTAAGTCTTAAAGACCAGTCTTTCCTATTAGGGTTCACTGTTTTCTCCAAGATCTGTTTGATCTCCCTATTAGCAAGCTTTACTTGTCCACTTGTTTGAGGGTGATAAGGGGTGACAACTTTGTGTGTGATTCCATATTTCTTCATTAAAGACTCAAATGGCTTGTTGCAGAAATGTGTTCCACCATCACTTATCATGGCTTGAGGGATTCCAAATAGACTCAAAATATTTTCTTTCAAGAACTTTATCACTGTTTTGTGGTCATTGTTTCGACTTGGAATTACCTCTATCCATTTTGAAACATAATCTACTGCGACTAATATGTA
>Ga0325402_1000661_pt1 | contig 25318 bp, 15 predicted proteins | sample PopdelMetagenome_22_FD_207212 | JGI IMG/M metagenome (GOLD analysis project Ga0325402, IMG submission 207212) | Populus deltoides microbial communities from Bellville, Georgia, United States - Xylem-PdKOR-R3 | ecosystem: Host-associated > Plants > Phyllosphere > Stem > Wood/Secondary xylem...
GGGAGGATTTTATATTGTAGCCCGATGTGGTTGGGTTTGGTTATCAAATATTTCCTTCATGGGATTTGATAAAAATAAAGAAAAAAATCGAGGGGAAGGATTTGTTGAAACTATTAATATACATCGGGCTTAGAATTTGACTATATATTTTAATACAGAGCTCAGTGAAATGATTTGAACAGGCATAGGCATAGGCATAGGAGAGGAGCAACGGTTTAGTAGTTATACAGTTTTTTTTTTTTAATCATAGAATAATAATAATTTTTTAAAAAAATAAAATGAAATAAAAAGCACAACAAGTGCAATGAAAAACACTTCCATGTCTGTTAGAATTGCTTTTTTATTTGGAGGTCTTCATTTCTGTCTTTCATAAGGTTTTGATCAAGCTTCTATTGATGAAAAGATGTTATAAAACTTGATCACGTGATTTTTTTAAAATTAGTTTGATGAAATTAAATATATTTTCAACTAAATAACTCATATGATAAAAAATATAATATATATATATATATATATATATATTAAAACAAAGATTATATGCAACAAAAAAGTTTTAACTAGACTATTCTTTTATTATAAAAGTATTTCATTCTAAAATAAATTAATTTAATCACATGGAATTTACAAATGCATTTTTATGTCATTAACATAACCTATTTCACGTGGGAAAGACTATACAATAAGCATGATTCACTGTGAATTATAATATTGAAATTATATTTTTACCCTTATAAAAAACCATTTGAATTGGCTAACAGAAATAGATTTTTATTTTTACATTGTTCATTTATCATTAAACAATTGTTGAGGAGCATCTCTTCTTTCATAAACTTTTTGTACAATTGATTTACTTTAATAATTTTAAAAATGAAATTCCACTTAACTATAGCTAGGAGCATTCTTGGTTTTTCACTTTTGTTAAGACCAGTGCAATGACTCTACCACCCTTGAAATGAAAATTCTCAAAGCATCTTTTAGGGCCAATTCATCATTTCCAAATTGTTTCTTAGCAACAACTATTTGGTCTTAAGGCTGATCTTGTCTTTTGATACAGAAAAAAAAAGGAATAGCACGCTTCAGCCACTCTTTTGCCTTCGAGTAGCGCGTGTGGCTAACTTTAGTAGTAAAAATATTTGTTCCGCTATGTTATTTGACGTGTCTCGACATTCTCTTCCTTTTTTAAGGCGGCTCGTGTGTAGTGATTATGTTTGGTTTAGTACCGGTTCGATTTCCCCCTTTTATTTCTCTCTCATCTGCCTCGGTTTGCGCACTGCATATGAAAAAATCACAATAGCCTTTAAACTTCTTCTCCCTTTAGATTTAGTCCTTGTTTTATTTCAAAAATCATTTCAAATTGAAAAGTTTTTTCAATTTCATCATCCTTTAGTTTTTCAATTTAGCCCAAATTTAGGATTTCATAGATTGCGATTTTTAAAGATTAACCCTGTTTTAGAGGATTTTTCTCGGGTTTGCTTGGCTTTTCATGTTATTGAATTGGGGTTGTTTTTTTATATATATATATATAGATTAACCAAACTTTTTAAACTTAATGGACTCAATGATCCAGATCTCGAATTTCTTTTATTTATTTGGAAATCCTAGCGTCGCGTTAACTTTTTTTTCTTTTTAGTTTGAAAAATTTATCCCACCCCAAGGCATTGCACCAACCACTGATATAGGTTTACATAAGTAATTTTTAAAAAAAAAATTTCACCTTTTGCCTTTAATATCTGGTTCATTGTAGTTGGGCTTCTTATTTTGTTTCACCGTTGGTTTTATGGTTTTATTACTATCTCATATCCAAATTACAAGTTTCATGGATAACTATAGTTGATTCAAGTCAATCTAGGGTGTCGATGTCTCATTACCTTTTAAAAAAATATAATGTGTTACCATTTAAGTATTTAAAAAGTGTTTCGACCAGCACAAATCAAATTTTTAGCTTTCTAATAGTTTTATGTTTTTTATAGGTTGATAAAAAAAATTCAATTTATGACGTAGCTTCTGAAAAAAAAAACTAGTGAAAAACTAACAATGAAGCTTATTTGGAAAAAAAAAAAGTAAATTTCTTTACTGAGCCTTAATGTATTACAATAAATTTATTTATTTTTTAATTTTAATAAATTTTTTTTAATTTATTTATTACAATAATAAATTTATTTACAGTAAATTCTCTCAATTAAAGAATGGAGCTTTATCTTATTTTATTCTTCTTTTTTGTTATTATGTAATGTGTTTAATTAAATTAAATTTCATGTAATATATAAATGGAGTTTTCACAAATGTGATGATGTTTCAAAATCTAATATGCTTAGGTGTAATGACCTGGCTTTTTCAAAGCCAAAATCGGGGTGAATTTTTTTTTGGTAAGTTGTTAGGTTCTTGATACTTTTTACAATATCATTCTGCAAATTATAAATACATTCCATTCACTAGCAAGGCATAAATCACATTAGATAATGTAAATCAACATCTCATGCAAAAGTATTTGTACGCATTCTCGCAACATCATATTTACATGCTTACAAATTTACAATTATTATATATACATATTCATAAGTTCGTGTTTCTATTTTAATACTACTAACATTATGAGTTTAAATAAAAGTATTAAACGACAACGGATATACATTAAATACATTTGTTCATGCAAAATGCATAACATCATAACATGCAAATACAAGGTTCTTTGCAAAAGATGTAGGTCCGCGTAGTGGGTTTGCTACGCACCTAGTTGTTGTTATGTACCTGCTATAATACAAACATTTACAAGAATTACAAACAATTAATAATAAGAAAATAATTAATTAAGAGAAAAAATTGTCATTACTTTTCATTTATAGTGTAACAGTCATAGTTCTTTCATATGTTTTTGTACATACACAACACTGTAATCAAGAACGTATTATTTTTTGAAACTAACTATAACTTTCAAATCCAGCCATCCACTTCAGACGTAAGTAGTCAAAGTCATTCATCAATTCAACATGCCCATCCACTTAAGATGCCATTAGCCGAAACTAATCATCAAACACAATTCGACCATCCACTTAGGACACCATTAGCCGAGGCTAATCATCAAACACAACTCGGTCATCCACTCAGGATGCTATTAGCCGAAGCTAATCATCAATTTAACCCGGCCATCCACGTAGGATGTCATTTGCCAAAGCTAATCATCAAACACAACTTGGTCATCCACTTAAGACGCCGTTAGCCAAAGCTAATAATCAATTCAACCCATCCATCCACCTAGGACGCCATTAGCCGAAGCTAATTATCAATTCAACCCGAACATCCATTTAGGACGCTATTAGCCGAAGCTAATCATCAAACACAATCCGACTATTCACTTAGGACGCCATTAGTCGAAGCTAATCATCAACTTAATCAAGTATATCGTAAGCAGTTTAACATTTACCATAATACACTAGTAAATCAAACACAATCCGACTATTCACTTAGGACGCCATTAGTCGAAGCTAATCATCAACTTAATCAAGTATATCGTAAGCAGTTTAACATTTACCATAATACACTAGTAATCTTTCATATTGAGACTAATTATGAGAGTTAAAATTATGCAAGGAGAAGGTGGAAGTCACTTACTTGTTCCTCTCGTGGGGTGTCCTTATCCGGTTAAAGGTCTGATCTTAGTCGCACCACCTAACATATCAATGGTCACAAATCAACACTTTTGCATTCGTTAATCACATAACTCGTCATCATATTTTTCAAGAATACACATGTCCACATTCTAGTGTTCCACATCTTACACAATCATACAATGAAATCCTTACAAACATTTAAGTCAACTCTGGTATGAAAGTTTGTCGCAGAAAAATCATTAGTGAAAGCTGGTTTGCTGCTAACGCAGAATTCGACAGCGAAAACTATTCGCTGATGACACAAAATTCGTCAGTGAAAACTGATTTGTTGGTGGCACAGTGACACAGAATTCGTCAATGAAAATTGACATAGAATTCGACAGCGAAAACTGATTCACTAGTGACACAGAATTTGGCGGCGCAATTCAATCCTACGACTAATGCATGAAATCGTCAGCGCACTTAGTCTATTATTGGACTTGAAAATCGTTGACGAAAACTGAGTCATTGCCGACCCAGTGATCATCAGCGCGATCCAGTTATGCGGTTGACGCTGAATTTATCAGCGCACATATCCTACTATTGATGTCATTGTCAACCCAGGAATTGTCAACACGGTCCAGTTCTGCAATTGACGCTAAATTCATAAACGCACATATCTTACTGTTGATACCAAAATCATTGATGAAAATCGAGTTGTTGCTAACTCAAAAATCATTAGTGTGATTCAATTCTACGGTTGACGCTGAATTCGTTAGCGCACACATCCTATTGTTGACTTAGAAATCGTTGATGAAAACTGAGTCGCTGCTGACTCAGAAATTATCAGCGTGATTCTATTCTATTCAAGGTTGTTAAAAACATGTTTTTGACGCGACACAAAAAATAAAAAATAAACTCGGATTGTAAAATCATAAAATCATAAGGAAATGTTTTTTCATACATAGTTCAAGCACCTTAAAATACATGATTCAAATAAAAATTCATACATAGCTCAACCATCTTAAAATACATGGTCCAAATAAAAATTCATACATAATTTAAGTAACTTTTCATTAACTAACAATTAACAAACTTAAAACAAACAATCTGCTGGTATGTCATGCAGACTAAAATTAGTTACATTGTCTTCATCTTCCTCACTATTCTTAAGACATTCATCAATATTATTATCATCATTTTTTGTTAAAAAAAAGTACAATAATACATGTGTTATACATAACAATTCCTATAATCCAGAAGCATGGATAAAGAACTTGCAAAGCTAAAGCAATAAGATGATAAGATTATATAATAGATAGGAATATGGCAACAGAAGCATGCATCCATACTACTTCTTTGGGGACATGAAGTAGAGATCACAACAGCATGGCAACATTAAAAAAATCTTACACTAGTAGATATGAATATGACAAGGGCATTTTGATTTTAAAAGTTAGAATCTAGTGTCTTGCTTGGTGTGTTAAGCAAATATAGCATCAAGACAAGGAAAAGCAATTAGCTAAGAGCAATTCTGAAATATAATGTAGAGGAGCACCAAAGGCTATCAAATACAAATAAAGAGTTGCAACATCAGAGTTCATCACAACAATGATTTCCTTTTGATAACTTTAATCCAGGTGTTCATTAATTGACTTGTCGCACCTTTGCGGCGAAGCGTGGCGTCACGTCGACTCTCGATTGATTTCAATTTTTTTTTGTTTTTTGTGAATAAGGGAGTCACCACCTAGTATTATGGTCACTAGGAACCCTGACTGATCTTTTAGAGACTCTAAGGCAAGGGACTGGTTGCGTAAAGAGAAGGTATTAGCACCCCTAGTACGCCCTACCTAAGGTAAGCTGCTTGGTGTTTGGTTTGCCTTATAATTGCTATGGTGTTGGTGCTCTCTTAATTAGTTTTTCTATGATAGGTTTGCTATGATGAATGGATTTGGGTTCAAAGTCTAAAAGCAAGAACCCTTGGCTAATATTGATCATACCTTTAGATATGTCTACAAAGTGCCAAGAAGAACCAATACAAATCTTTTGAAATCTGTGTTTGATTCAAATTAAATTTATTAAGTTAGAAATCTAAGGAGATTCCATGTGCTTTAAAAGCTCATTTTTCCCTTAGTATTTTATACTCTCACGGCTCGTAAACCGTGGAGTCAAAAATTAAAATGTCCTCAATTATAATCAAGGTTTTTTTTAAGGATGTGTGATGACTTGTTATTCCTAGAAAATTATTTTGGATATTTACCACTTAGAGTTTCTTTATCCAAATATTAATAGTGAATAATAACAAGTAATTCCCAATAATATTTTGGATATTCATCCCTTTGGGATTTCTTTATCCAAACATTAATGGTGAATAATATATAAATTCCCCCTAAAATAAGATTTTTGTATTTTTTTTTTAGAATATTGGCCAATATCCTTTGGAGTTTTACAAACATGTTGTAAAATCTAGAAATGCAAGAAAATAATTTTGTTGTGTTTAAGAAATCCATACAAAAACACATTTTTAAAACTTTCAATATTTTTTTTAATATAAAAAGAACATTCAAAACATGTTAGAGTATTGGTCGTATGCAACACACAAAAAAACATTTTTTTTATATTTTTCTGTAAAAAAACACAAACATCACAGTTAATCACAATTAAAGTCAACAAACCACATATTAATCAAATCTTAAGGCTTTAATAAATCAGTTATTAAATTCCAAAAAATATATAGAAACATGTTCTTACATTTTCATAGGAAATACAATATGATTTTATTTGTCCCTAAAATACTTGATCATATGCAAATTAAAACATTAATTTTTTGTCTTTTTGATTTTATAATTCAATAACATGCATAAAAAATACAAACACACACACATCCCTTTTTTACTATGTTTTTATCATTCACCCACATTTACATGTTACAAAATATTAAAAGTTCAAAATAAATCAAATAGTAATCTAAATATACATAGCAATGTCTGAAAATTACAAAAAAAAAAAACATAAATAAATCATCGGGAACAGTACTGGAACAGTGGCGGCACGTTTTCTCCACGCGCCACCGCCACTGGCGGAGCGTGGGTTTACGAGCCGTCTCGAGAGCAACCCGAGAAACAGGGGGTCTGTAACAGCTTCTTCCACTCTTCATTTTCCTGCCGGCGGTGAGGACCACCGTCACCTGCAAAAGAAGAAAAACACACAAGCCAATCGATTTTAATTCTTCTTTAGATCTGTTTCACTTCTGTTTTCTCTCGGTTTGTCGTTTTCTCCTTCTTCTTCAAGTGGTAAGTTTATTGTTGGTCTTCTCCTTCTTCAGATTTAGCAGCTGTCGTCCGTGGTCGCTAAAGACGTGGTGGACATGGGCGTGGCTGTCCAGTTAGGGGGAAGGAGAAATGGCGTCTGCGGCTGAAGAGGGAGACTGTAAGTGTGTTGCCGGTGGAAGAGGGAAGATTGGTTGGCTATGGGCTGAAAGGCGGTGCTCTCGATGGCTGAGAGAAGAGAAGCTGAGAAGGAGGAGGCTTGGTGCGTGGCTGGCCGAGTTAGGGGCTCTATTTTTGGGAGGCCTTAGCCAACAGAGAGAGATTCTGGTGATAGGGTGCAGCTGAGGATGAAAGGAGTGTGGTGATTGGCTGGTGTCTTCTGGAGATGGGGAGGAATGGACTGGCTGTGGGGCTGTTGGGTGGAGGAACTAGGTGTGTGTGAGTTTGGGAGGAGAAGAAGATCGGGAAAAAGCTGGGGGGACTTTAGCGGCTGGTTTTTGGGGAGAGTCGGCGAAGAAGGGAGAGATAGCTTTAGATTTAGGTCTTTGTTTTGTTACCCTAATTTTCTCTTTTTAAAAAATTGCTCTTCTTTGTCAATTTTTCTCTCCCCAATGCATATGGTTGTAGGTTCAATTATATAGAAAATCCCTACACGTACTATTTAAGAAAATATTGCAATAATTATTGCAGAGATTATCTTCTATAACCAGCACCAACAAATCCTATATATATATGGTATTTTATATTGCAGTAATTATTTTCCATAACCAGCACGAATCAAATCATATATCTATAGTATTTTATATTGCAATAATTATATATGATTCAGTAATTATCTCCTTGACATATTGCTTCCTTAATATTAGCCCTGATGCTCTATGTTATCGCCACATGTAAACCCTTATTATTTTATTTTTATTTTTATTTTTTATTTTTAAAAATTTATCAAAACATGAGTCAAAAATTGGGTAGCAACAGACTACAAGATATATGAAAAGCCAAAGAAACAACAGCCACTTTAAAAATAAGTTCAGGTTAGAAAACATAATAAAATTTGATTAAGCAAAATATAGAAATAGAAATGGAGGATAAAAGAATCTTTTGAATTGGAAAAATAAAATTCTAATATAAAAGTGTTATCCCATCCTTTTGAATATCATTCAAAGATATCCCTAGAAAATCTCCAATGCAAACCATAGGTTTTGGATCTTAAACCTAGCAAACTCTACAACATCCAAGGAAGTTTTGTAGGCATCAACAGGGCATCATACACAGATTGAATCTTTATGTCATTGAAAAGTAAATGGGCAAAATTTCCAAGTTGCTTAACCACATGCCTCATAAAGGTTTAGAATAAACTTACTATTTGAACGTTTCATGTTCCTACAAAACTTACTGCCACATCGACATGGGACTACCTTCACAGGTTGACCAGTATCATCAAAATCAATACCATAATCCTGCAACCACATCAACCATCAATTCTTAAGACTACAGAAGGATTGCACATGTGATATAAATTTTAAAATTAAAGAGCAAGGGGCAAGTAATTTCATGATTGAGGTTTCAAAACTTGGTACATTGATATACATTTCAAAAAAATTCATCACATAAGGTATTAAAAGCAATACATAATAAGTCTGTGTAGATACTTCTTAAAAAGAAAATGGTGCAAACATGAAAAACACAAACAATGAGAACATCTCAGCCAAAACAAAAGGAATTAATTTGAATAAAACTACCTCCACCCTTTTTCTCATCACCAAGTTGAGAGCAAAGTTCTGCAACAAGCTTTTCATCTGTGTTGTTGCATGCATAAACATTGATGGGAATCAATCATATATCAAGTAACAGATGGCAAAAGAAAAATTAATTACTTATATTTGAAACCCTAAAATATAAGATACCAATAGATCCCAAGAACAAAAACAAATAACAGGTGTTGCGTAAAAGAATCAAAATGGTCTGGCACTTTTTGGTATTATGGGCATGAATCGCATGATTTAGAAATATACTCGTAAAGGGAAGAAAAACTTCTCACCGGAAACTAAGGAAAAGTAACAAAATTGGTATAGTAGGCATGAATCACATGACTCCCCGACTCCCCCCTTAATTAGCATCTCAACTAAGAAAACTAATTCAGAAGCTCCATATACCAAAAAAAAAAAAAAAACCTTAAGGTTGCAGATCACTTACCAGTAGGTACATTGTACAAAAGTGGAATCTAGAAATTAGAAAATGGTAAGTTACGGAGAGATAGAAATTGGAGAGATGGAACACTGGATCTTGATGGTAAGTTACTTAAATGTTGCAGAGATGGTTTGTTTTGAATTTGGAAATTGGAAGTTTGGATTTTGGAACACTAGAACTAGAAAGACTTTGAGAAAGAGAGGCGGCTGGCGCTAGGAAGCTAGATTTTTTACTTTTTGGTGCAGTTACTGCAGTGCAGTAAGCAGTATATATCTTCCTTTTAAACACGTAAAACAAGGTGCAAAATCATGATTTTACATGATTTCAACCGATTTCAGTGTTTTCATACGATTTTACACTATTTTATGGCTTTTCGAGTTTCCAAGCTGATTTAACACAATAATATATATTGACTCGTAAAATCATACGTTTTACGAGTCAACTCGTGATTTTAACAACCTTGGTTCTATGGTTGACGCTGAATTCATTAGCGCGCACATCCTACTGCTGACTCAGAAATCATCAACGAAACTGCTTCCATAACTGGTGTATGAATTCCTCAGCACACAAAATCATGCTTTCTATGTTTTCAATTCCATCATGCTAAATTCATCAACACAAACTAATAATCAATGCACATCACACAAGGATATCATTTCCATCCTATGTCTTGACCCTCTAAGGATCATGCAAGGTTCCTCCATTATTTTCCTCAATTCTTATGGTTAGCATTGTTGCCCATTTCCTTTAATTACACACGCAAATCATCATGTTCCTCATTAGCATAATCACAATAAGAATCCACAATTACACATTCATTCTCATGATTCACTATCATACATGTTCATTCATCAAATACAAAACCAAAGCATTAATCATAATGAATTTCTCATTTAAGCTCTAGCATGTATCTAAGGGTCACAAACACATAATTTTGCACTTGACATCAAACCAACACATTTTCATACAAGTTCTTCAACCACATATGTAGAATTCATGTCATTAACATATGTAAAATTTCTGTTTTGGTTTCACATGATCAAACAAATCTAACAAGGTCATCATCTTTGCATTTTATTCCTTTAATTCATATTTTGTCCAACCCTTACTATGGTCGACCATCTTTCCAAGTTTATGTGTTCAAGTTCATTCATTTTTTTTCTTGTTATTTCAGGAGTTGTGTCCTCCATTTACCCCCTCATTCAATTTAATCTTCCCCTCTAACCTCTTAAGTTATAATGTAAGAACCCTAACTATTCTCTTGGGGTTTTTTTCCCTTTTTTCCGTCCAGAAGTTTCAAGTAATTAAGGAGGTGATGTTCTTCCCTTACTTCATGATTTTAGGCAGTCCTAAGGTAAGGTTCAGTGGTTTGTTCTTCTCCTTTTATTTGGTTTCTTCCTTTCCTCTCCTGCTGTTCAGTCGGCCCTTCAGGCTTATCTTTCTTCCATGTTTTTAGTTTTCGCTCCTTCACCTAACTCACTTCTCACTCAACTCTCAAGAAAAATAGCATACAGACTGGTTGGGTTCAGTTTTTCTCCTTGCCTTGAGAAGGAGTGGTTGTGCTGCAACAATGACTGCTACCGGTTCTGAAAGGAGGTCTAGGCTCCTTCTTCCTTCATGTTTCGGTCACTTATCTTTCCCTCAACATTGAAAGAAGATGGGCATGTAGTTGGTTAGTTCTAGTTTTCTCTTTGGGAGAGAGATGGATAATTCCAGTAGATTACAACTGGACTTTAGGGAAAGGAAGGGTCACATTCTCTCTCTCCCCTGCATTTATACCCCCTTTTAAATGAGAGGGGGTGTTTGGGTGTTGGTTATATTTGGTTCCTATCCCTTTATTGAGTTATCTTAGAGCTGGTTATATCCTTTATAATCCTCTCCCTAGGATAGGTCGGTTCCCCCCACTATTTTCCTTAAAACAAACCGATTTAACACTAACTTTTGTTTGGTTTTACATTCTCCCCCCTTAATATAAATTTCATCCTTGAAATTTAAAGAGGTTTCGCATTCCATACTTGGTTGTTCAAATAATTCGGGCTAGTTGTTCTTCATTTCGGACTCCCTCTCTTAGGTTTCTTCTTCTATTTGAGCGCTTCGCTATAAAATTCTGACGATGGGAATACTCTCATTTCGTAGTTCTTTCACTCCCCGATCTAGAATTTTATAGGCCTTACCTTGAGAGTTAAGTCTTCGTTAACTTCTACCGGAACTTATGGTAGAACTTGGGTGGGATCCATATCGGCCTTTCATAACAAAGAGACATGAAACACATCATGGACCTTAGCTAACTACGGGGGCAAGTCTACTTTGTAGGCTACTAGCCTAATTCGCTGCAAGATTTTGAAAGGTCCAATGAAGCGAGGAGCTAGCTTCCCTTTCAATCCAAACCGTAACACGTTCTTCCACGGGGCTGCCTTCGGGAGTACTTAGTCCCTCACACTGAACTAGAAGGGTCTCCTCCTCACATCCGCATATTTCTTCTATTTTTCTGCACATCTTATATTATATCTTTGATGGTTTTCATTTTTTCATGGTGACCTGAACCAATTCCGCACCATAGAACTTTTTGTCCCTGATTTCTTCCTAATATAAAGGAGTCCTGCATCTCCTACCATACAAGGCTTCGTACAGGGTCATCCCTATTGTGGTTTGGTGAATATTATTGTCTATGAACTCCACCAATGCTATGTGCTCTTCTCAGTTTCCTTCGAACTTTAGGACACGTGCCTTTAATAGGTCTTCCAAGACTTGAATGACTCTTTCTAACTGACCATTGGTCTGGGGGTGAAACGTAGTGCTCATATCCAATCTTGTCCCTAAGGCATGTTGTATGTTTGGCCAAAGTAAGAAGGTGAACCTAGAATATCAATCCAAGACAATGGATACTGAAATCTCTTGGAGTCGCACCACCTTGTTTATGTAAATCTTGGCAAGCTTGTCTATTGAATTGGTCATCTTTATGACCAGGAATAGTGCGGATTTCATCAAGCGGTCTACTATGACCCATATTGCATCATTCCTTTTTCTTTTTTTGGGAAATCCCGACATATGATCCATGGTGATCATCTCCCACTTCCATTCAGGAATTTGTAATGGTTGTAATGGTCTTGCTAATCTTTGGTGTTTAATTTTGACTTGTTGACATACTCCGTACTTTGATACATAATCGGCTATTTCTCTTTTCATATTCGGTCACCAATAGAGATGTTTCAGGTCCTAATACATCTTAGTGCTGCCAGGATGTATAGAGAATTTGGACTTGTGTGCTTCTCATAGGATCATTTTTTTAACCATCATATTATCAAGCACGTTCAAACATTGTCCCATCATCAATGATCCATCATCCGCTACTCGAAACGGAGTTTCCATCCCAGCCTCTATTTTCTTCCTAATCTTGGACCCCTCAATGTCACTGAATTGGACTCGTAGTATTTGTTCCCGAAACGTTGGTCGCACTATTAGTTGAGTTAATAATCCACCTCCTGAATTAATACCTAATTTTACATCCATCTCTTTCAACTTCGCTAACTATCGTTCCTTCCACAATATTGGCTTACTTAAGATGGTTTTATTCTAGCGACTGAAAGCACCCACCACTACATTTACCTTTCTAAGGTGGTATTCTATGGTGCAATAAAAGTCCCTAATAAGTTTTATCCACCTTTTTTGTCACATATTCAACTCCTTTTATGACATTAAATACTTCAAACTTTTATGATCGGTAAAGATTTGGGTTCGAGACCCATACAAATAGTGTCTCCATATCCTTAAGGTGAATACCATAACGGTTAACTCTAGGTCGTGCACCGGCTAATACAACTCATGAGTCTTGTTGTAACCCCTTTTTGGGTCCCTGCATAAAAAAGGATAAAATACAAAAAAAATCAAAAAATTATATTCGAAACAAAAACAAAAAAATAATAAGTAGTTAGAACAGGATATCAAAGCGCCTAGAAAATGGTTAAAAATTCATTGAGGAGGTTCAAAAATACAAATATTAAAATTTGACAGTATATATTTGACTAATGAGAGCCCTGTTGAAAATTAAAATTCAATTTGAGGAGAAAAGTCCACAATCAGATGTTATGGACTCAATTGAATTTTATTGAAGGTTTAATTGAATTCATAAAGGGTTTGATTGTAAGAAAAATTAATTTTAAGTCAATTTAGGCTTTAATTGAAAGAAATTAAAGTTTTAGGGTCAAATTATAATTTTTGAGAGTTGATTTGGTCAAATCAGGGGCTTAATTGCATAAATATTGAAGTTTGATGGCCAATTAGGGACTTGATTGAAGAAATCCAAAATCAAGGACCAAACAAAAAAAAGCATGCAAATAGAGGGATTGATTTGAAAAATTAATGTTTTGGTGCCTTTTCTCTTTTAAATGAAACGGGGCGTTTTGTCCAAGATGGCACTGTTTCATCCACTATTCAGAAAAAAAAAAAAAAAGCCAAAACAATGTCGTTTTGAACGACACTGTGGGTCTTCTTCTTCCCCTAGACGAACGAGGCAGGGGAAGAAGAAGCATTTGTTCCCTTGCTTTTCTCCTCTCCCTCTCTTTCCTAAAACCCGAAAACAAAACTGACAAAACCCCCCTACTTGCCTAAACTCTGACTCGAGGCCTACCACGAGATGAAAAAACAAAGGGGACAAGCCCCTCGGTTGGCCCTGAGGTGGCTACCCAGTGGCCGTCCCGATTGGGAAAGAACAGAGAGAGAATCAAATTGAGAGAAGAGGGGAGATTATAGAAAAATATTACAGTAAAGACTTGAAACAGAAGAGAAATAAAAGGGAAGAAAAACAAGGGAGAATAAAGGAAGAGAAGGGAAGAAGAAAGAAAGAAAAGGAACAAGGGACCGAGAAGACAAACGAAGAAACAAAGAAAAACTATTTTTGGTTCTTCTTGTGGTGCATGGCCTTGCATGGCTTACTGAGGTGGGGGCTTACTCCCTGGGCAGGTTCTTCTTGTAAAATTATTCTTTGTTCTCAGGATGCCTCTATGTCCTGTCCTATACTTTGTGTTAGGTTAGGAACTCTATCTAGGTTCCTCTCATAACCATTGTATGCTTGTTTGGTATTTGTTAATTTGTTGTATAGGTCTCAAAGAGAGCCTGTTCCCCTTTTTGATATTCCTGTATCTGAACTTGCTGGTACATCAGCAATGTATATATTTTTTCGATCCTTTATACACTTACATTTTTATCAAAAAAAACAAAGAAAGAAGGAGAAGGAGAAAACAGAGGCAGAAAGGAAAGAAATGAAAAACAGAAATACAGAGAAACAGAAGGGAGAAAAAGAAGAAGAATTTCCACCTGGAGTCATCTTCAAGTCGCCATCATCTGCAGCCGACAGCGCCACCGCGAATCATCGCTCGTCAGCTGGCCCTCTCCCTTTCTCCTCCTCCTCCTCCAGCCATGTGACCTCTACTGTTATACAAAATGAATAGTGGATTCACTCCCCACTATTTGCTTTCCATTTTCTAGGTCGGACAACACTAGCCCAACCTAAAATGACTGAGCTAGGTCCAGCCAAATCCAAAACAAATTTCAAATTTTTTTCAAAAATTTATGATTTTTCCGCGTATTTTTCTACTAAATTTTGCTTAATATTGGTCCGTATTTTCATACCGTAAAGATACAAATCCGGTATTAAAATACTCGGTTTTCATCAAAAAAAATTGTTTCATGCATATGGCCAAGTCATGAGAAAGCTAAAATAAAAATTATATTTTATTTTCATACAACAAAAGAAAACTTCAAAAAATATATTTTAGCATGCATTTTGGCTTTAATAACCAGTTTATTAAAGTCACGAGAACTTGGCTAATATTTCAAAAAATCCAAAAAATATATTTTGTTTTGTTTTAGTATCAGGGATTACAAATTTTATGTAAAACATATTATTGATATTAAAAAGGTAGTTCTTTTGTTTATGTTAGAATGGTTAGGTTTTACCCGATAAGATAAAGATCTCCTTACCGAAAAGGACTTTTCTTAAACCTTAGATAGACAAACAATTAAAAATACAATAAAATTGTAGCATATATCAGACAATAAAACAATGCAGCTTACTTTAGGTAGGGCGTATTTGGGGTGCTAATACCTTCTCTTTAGGCAACCAGTCCCCGTACTTAATTTCTAAGACTGGTTAGGGTTCCTAGTGACCAAAATACTAGGTGGCGACTCCCATTCCATTTTTCCATTGATAAAAGATAAGAATTCCTTGTCTCCTCACATTTGCCAGATAGACACTATACGAGAGAGTGGATGATCATCGTGACGCCGTACACGTGTGACAGAATGACGACTCCATTAGGGACCTTATGGACTAAGCTTTGTTTTTGTCTGATAATTGTGTTTTGTTTGGTTTGCGTGTTTTCTGTTAATATACTTATTTTATTTATTTTCTTACACGTTTTAATTTATGTACATATTTATTCATGCATTATATAAAACTGTCTCATGCATCACACACTTTAATTTTAGGAAGCATACACAAGCTTCTAAATTAGGTGGGGGATTAGTGATCTGCCCTATGACTATTGGTCAGGGTTCAGATGCGTGAAACAAACTCATATCTGAGTGTCTGCTTGGTAATGGTGGGTATACGTGCCTTAACTGTTTCTCGCAACGCCCTCATATTGTCTTTACGAAGACCGTCACTAGGCAGATATGAAACCCCTTTGAGACTAGATAATCAACTTGCCCTTTATCTCACATAATGAATAAAACATGCCCTCAGGTTGTATGTGCTCCCTTGATTTTGTATCAAAGCAAGTCCTTCTTGAAGCATCTTGAACTCAAGACTTGTGGTTGACACAACGGTCGTTACTTAGGAAATTTTCGCTGCAAAGTAGTGAACAGGAATCAAAATTCTTGTCTCATCATACAAGAGTTACGACCATGTGTCAACCCTTGAAAGGCAAGCTCATCATATAAAACATCCTCATACATTTAAACATACATATACGCAGTTTGAAATAAAGGTCCCCCAATTCTATTCTCTTCTCCAGAGTTAAAAGTTGCCAACATCTGACAGTGGCAAGAAAGATTCGCTCAAGCCTCCAATACAAAGACACAGTTTTGGTAATAAGATTCTCTGCTTCAAATGGACTCAGCTGGTGACTTATGCCGGGATGCCATCTATGAAGTGCTGACACGCTCATCAATGGAGATTGTGGGGAAATGTAGGCTTCTTTCTAAGGAATACAACAAGTTGACCTACGAATCCCTTTTCACAAGGCTACATAACCAAAAAACCAACATTGTCTCCTATTTTCTTATCACAAGCATGATCAGGAATGGATATCAAGTTTCCTTTGTTTCAACTAACGCTGTTAAGACCCCAATACGTAAATACCCCTTGATTTTCTTCCAGAGCACGTGGAGATTGTGTCATCAACAAATCAAGTTCTACTTTGTCGCACACATAATAAATCATGTTATTATGTGTGTATCCCTTCAATCCAACAATGGAAAAAGATCCCTAACCCAAAGACACGATATGATACTATAGAATCTGACCTAATGATTGAAAGGTCAATGCATTTACGATACAAGATTGTAAAGAGATCTCAAGTTAACCACATACGTATATTTTACCTTTGGTTAAAGGGAGTCGCCAAATGAGATTTTAGGTTGACCAAGCTGCACACATAATTATGTTTTATCCACCTTCTTTGTCGCATATTCAACTCGTTTTATGACATTAAATACTTCAAACTTTTATGATCGGTAAAGATTTGGGTTCGAGACCCATACAAATAGTGTCTCCATATCCTTAAGGCGAATACCACAGCAGCTAACTCTAGGTCGTGCACCGGCTAATTCACCTCATGAGTCTTGTTGTAACCCATTTTTGGGTCCTCACACAAAAAAGAAGAACATACAAAAACAATCAAAAAAATTATATTCGGAACAAAAACCAAAAAATAATAAGCAGTAAGAAGAGGATGTCAAAGCGCCCAGAAAATGCTTAAAAATTGGTTGAGGAGGTTAAAAAATACAATGATTGATAGTTGACAGTATATATTTGACTAATGAGAGCCCTATTGAAAAATAAAATTCAATTTGAGGAGAAAAGTCCAAAATAAGATGTTTATGGACTCAATTGAATTTTATTTAAGGTTTAATTGAATTTATGAAGGGTTTGATTGCAAGAAAAATTGATTTTAAGTCAATTTAGGCTTTAATTGAAAACAATTAAAGTTTTGGGTCAAATTATAATTTTTTAGAGTTGATTTGGTCAAATCAGGGGCTTATAATTACATAAATATTGAAGTTTGATGGCCAGTTAAGGACTTGATTGAAGAAATTCAAAACCAAGGACCAAACAAAAAAAGCACGCAAATAGAGGGATTGATTTGAAAAATTAATGTTTTGGCGCCTTTTCTATTTTAAATGAAACGACGCGTTTTGTCCAAGATAGCGTCGTTTCATCCATTGTTAAAGAAACAAAGAGCCAAAATAGTGTCGTTTTAAACGGCTCTATGGGTCTTATTTTTCTCCTGGACGCGCGAGGCAAGAGAAGAAGAAGCATTTGTTCCCCTGCTTTTCTCCTCTCCGTCTCTTTCCCAAAACCCGAAAACAAAACCAACAAAACCCCCCTTGCCTAAACTCTGACCCGTGGACTACCACGAGAAGAAGAAACAGAGGGGACAAGCCCCACAGGCAGCCCTGAGGTGGCTGCCTAGTGGCCGTCCCGACCACTCTACCCCTGTGCCATGACTGGACAGGGGTAGTAACCCTTTCTCCCCCCATTTTTCACCTATAAATACGGGGGAAGAGAGAGCAGAAGAGAAAGGGGGGAGAAAAAAAAACCAGAAAAGGAAAAAAAACAGGGGAAAGAACAAAGAGAGACTCACACTGAGAGAAGAGGGGAGATTATAGAAAAATATTACAGTGAAGACTTGAAACAGAAGAGAAACAAAAAGGAAGAAAAACAGGGGAGAACAGAGGAAGAGAAGGGAAGAAGAAAGAAAGAAAAAGAACAAGAGACCTAGAGGACGAATGAAGAAACAAAGAAAAACAAAGAAAGAATGAGAAGAGAAGGAGAGAAACAGAGGCAGAAAGGAAAGAAATGAAAAATAGAAATACAGAGAAATAGAAGAGAGGAGAAGAAGAAGAATCGCCACCTAGAGTCATCTCCAAGTCGCCACCGTCTGCAACCGCCAGCGCTACCGCGAACCACCACTCAGTCAGTTGCCCCTCTCCCTTTCTCCTCCTCCTCCTCTTCCTCCTCCTCCTTCTTCTTCTCCTTTGACCCCGCGACCTCTACTGTTCTGCGAAATGAACAGTGAAGAGTGAATTAATTCACTCTCCATTGTTCACGTTGCATGTGAACAGTGGATAGTCTCTCTACTATTCACGTTCTGTTTTTTGGGCTGGACAACGCCGGCCTAGCCCAAAATGACTAGGCCGGGTCCGGCTTTTTTCAAAAATTTATGATTTTCCTGCGTATTTTTCTACTGAATTTTGCTTAATATTGGTTTGTATTTTCATACCATAAAGATACAAATCCGGTATTAAAATACTCGGTTTTTGTCAAAACAAAAAAAATTATTTTTGTTTCATGCATACGACCAAATCTCTCAAAGCTAAAAAAAAAATTGTATTTTCATACAACAAAGAAAACTTTAAAAAATATGTTTTAGCATGCATTTTGGTTTTAATAACCAGTTTATTATAGTCACAATAATTTGGCCAATATTTTAAAAAATCTAAAAAAATGTATTTTGTTTTGTTTTAGTAACAAGGATTATAAATTTATACATAAAACGTATTCCCAATATTAAAAAGGTAGTTCTTTTGTTACGTTAGAACGATTAGGTTTTACCCAATAAGATAAGGATCTCCTTACCGAGGAGGACTTTTCTTAAACCTTAGACAGACCAACAATTAGAAATATGATAAAACTGTAACATATATTAGACAATAAAATAATACAGCTTACCATAGGTGGGGCGTATTTGGGGTGCTAATACATTTTCTTTACGCAACCAGTCCCCGTACCTAATCTCTGAGACCAGTTAAGGTTCCTAGTGACCAAAATACTAGGTAGTGACTCCTATTCTATTTTTCCACTGATAAAAGACAAGAATTCCTTGTCTCCCCACATTTGCCAGATAGACACTATACCAGAGAATGGACGATCATCGTGATGCTGCAACGTGCAACAAGTCTTTAAATGTCTCGACGCATAAGCTATTATCTTCCTATGTTTCATCAAGACGCACCCCAACCCTTTTCCAAGGCATCACTATACACTACAAAACCTTTAGTTCCTGAGGGAAATGTTAATATTGGAGTAGTGGTGAGCCTCCTCTTTAACTCTTGGAAGCTTTCTTCATATTCTTTCGACCACACTCACTTCTTATCTTTCCTAGTTAACTATGTCAACGAGGTTTCAATCACGGAGAACCCCTAAATGAATCTCCGGTACTACCCTGCAAGTCCTAGGAAACTACATATTTTGGTCACCAAGATCGGTCTTTTCCATTTCAAGACCGCTTTGACTTTATGAGGGTCTACGAAGACACTTTCGGTCAAAATGACATGCCCTAGAAATATCACCCTTTCTAGCCAAAATTCACATTTAGTTAACTTCACATACAGCTGGTGATTTCTTATGGTCTGCAAGGCTTACCTCAAGTGTCCTTCATGTTCTTCAAAGGAGTTTGAGTAATCTAGTATGTCATCAATAAATACTGCCACAAACTTGTCAAGGTATGGCTGGAAGACCCGATTCATCAAATCCATAAAGAGGGCTGGAGCATTCGTCAACCCGAACAGTAGCATCAAGAACTCGTAGTGCCCATTACGAGTCCTGAATGCGATCTTCAGTACATCCGCCACTTTAATCTTCACCTGATAGTACCCTGACCGCAAATCTATTTTTAAAAATACTCTTGCTCCCTTCAGTTGATCAAATAAATTATCTATCTGCGGTAGCGGGCACTTATTTTTCATAGTTATGTTGTTCAACTAACAGTAGTCAATACAAAGTTTATGGGTTCCATCCTTCTTTCTTACAAATAGAATCAGTGCCCCCAAAGGTGAATTGTCGGGTTGTATAAACCCTTTGTCTAGCAACTCTTGTAGTTGGGATTTAGCTCGTTCAATTCTGTTGTTGTCATCCGGTACGGTTGTTGAGCTATTGGTGACACTTTTGGAAAGATATCTATAGACACTTCTACCACTTGCTCTAGGGGTAGTCCCGGCAGTTCTTTGGGAAACACATTTGGGAATTCCTTCACCACAAGAATATCTTTCAGTCGCAAACCCTCACCATCCGAGTTTAAAATGTATGTGAGGTATCCAATGCATCATTTTCTTAGAAGTTTCTTAGCTGTTACAACTAATATTAAGGTGATTAGGTTAGGAATCTTCTCTCCCTCGAAAACCATACTCCTACCCTCAAGTGTTTTGATTGTAACAATTTTAACATAACAATATATCAGGACCTTGTACTTACTCAGCCAATACATGCCTAGAATTATGTCCAAATCATGTGATTCCAAGGGTATCAGGTTTACTTTTGTTTCATACCTCGCTAGACTAACCCTCACTCCCATATACATACTATTTGTTTCTACCATGTTCCCCATCGGAGTTCCAATTACAAACCCCTTTTTTATTACTTCTACTCCCTTCCCTAATTTGGTGACAGTTCTCTTAGCAATAAATGAGTGGGTGACACCCGGATCAAACAACACATGTATATTAAAGTTATTTATCAGTAGCGTACTTGCCACCACATTCGATGCAGCTTTGACCTCTTCCTATATCAGGTGAAAGACCCTTCCTAGGGTCCGGTCATTTTATTCCCTTGGCCTTTCTCGAATGGAGTTTGCCCTTAATTGAAAAGATCTCACCAGCCTATTCACGATGACTGACTATTGATGGCTCTAACTCGGTTGCATATAGCTCTGAACTTGCCCAGTATTCCTACTAGGGCACTTCTTATAATGACCTCTTTCGCCACAATAATGACACCCTTACCCCAGAAGTTTCTCCATCTATGACCTTCCCCTCTACATACAAAATATTGTCTTCGTGAAATTGAGCAATCTTCAGGGTGTCTTTGTTCACACTTCACACAGTAAGGGTAGGTAACATTTTTGCTGTCACCGGTCCCTACCAAAGAGTTTTCCTTTGAATGTGATTGCCCCCCCTCATTATTCTTCCACTTGATTGTTGGTGGAGCAACATCATTAATGCCTTTTTGTTCATGTATTGCTCGAACACTCCACTCTTTCCTTTCTTCAAAAGGGGTGGTCTACTGCTAGGATACTCCCCATCTCTCTTTTTACTTGTACCTTGATGCCCCTACTGACCCTCTCCAATACAGGCTTCCAAATCCTGTGCAGCCTCAATTAACTCCCTCACGGATTTAAACCGTAAGGCGATCAACCCTTGCCTCAACTCCTATCACAAGTCATCTCTCAGCTTCTTAATCATATGTTCTTCTGTCGGAACGTAGTATAGGGTGAACAATGAGAGGTCATGGAACCTCTTTTCGTACTCAAATACCGATATATCACCCTATCTTAATGTCGAGAACTTTTGTTCCTTCACCTTGTGATGGTATCTTGAATAGAACTGATTCTCAAACTCCGATTTGAAGTCATTCTAAGTCAGTGTCTCAGTTGCACACCTTAGTTGGACTATTTCCTACCATGTCATGGCTCGATCAGATAATATTGAGTAGCATAGTTTACCTACAAGCCCTCAGGTATATTAATCTGGATCATAGTCTTCTCCACCTTCCTGATCCACCTCTGGCTATCTCTACATTATATTCCCCTATATACAGTTTGTAGCCCATTTCTCTCATACTCCTGGCCAACTATACAAGTAACACCACGTAGTCCATGGTTGCGATAATCCCTGGGGTGGCCTGCGGAACCTGTGTAGCTTGGGCTCCTTATATTATAAAGGTAGGCATGCCCTTCATCATTGCTTTAACTATCTAGACTAGGAGCCCTAGGTCTACACATGATGGAGGTACTCATGTTGGGACTATTGGGGGCACCTTCATTCCCTATTGCAGCCCTACCCTTATTGGGCGTACTCTTTCTGTCTGATTTGGGGCCTGATCACCTCTAGCTTCTATGGTCCTTCCTTGTAAAGACTCAGATGGTCTCACTATGGCATAACAAGTCGTGTCATCCAAAGGATCTTCATCTTGCTAATCTTGGGCATTTCAACACTTATTCCTCCTTTCTATGAAGGGTGGTTTAGTTCGAGTCCTCTGTCGAGTGCGTACCATCTTGAAATAGATCACAACAATATTATCATCATCGATTCTCAAGATCCAAACCAGGTGCTTTGATACCAACTGTAATGACCCGACTTTTTCAAAGAGCAAATCGAGGTGAATTGTTTTTTTTTTTTGTAAGTTATTAGGTTCTCAATTCTTTTCACAATATCGTTCCGCAAATTATGAATGCATTCTACTAACGAGGCATAAATCACATAAGATAATGTAAATCAACATCTCATGCAAAAGTATTAATGTACATTCTCGCAACATCATATTTACAAGCTTACAAATCTACAATTATTATATATACACATTCATAAGTATGCGTTCTTGTTCTAATACTACTAATATTATGAGTTTAAACAAAAGTGTTGAACGGCGGTTACACATTAAATACATTTGTTCATGCAAAATACATAAATCATTATAAACATTTAAGTCAATTTTGGTATGAAAGTCTGTTGCAGAAAAATCGTTAGCGAAAGCTGGTTTGCTGCCAATGCAGAATTCGTCAGTGAAAACTGATTCACTGGTAACACAGAATTCAGCAATGAAAATTGATTCACTGGTGACACATAATTCGATGGTGCAATTTAATCCTATAGTTGACGCATGAAATTGTCAGAGCACGTAGTCTATTGTTGGACATGAAAATCATTGATGAAAACTGAGTCATTGCCGACCTAGGAATCGTCAGCACGATCTAGTTCTACGGCTGATGCTGAATTCATTAGCGCATACATCCTACTACTGATACCAAAATAGTTGATGAAAACTAAGTCGTTGCTGACTCAGAAATCATCAGCATGATTTAGTTCTACAGTGATGTTGAATTCATCAACGCACATATCCTATTGCTGACTCAGAAATTGTTGATGAAAAATAAATCGTTGCCGACTCAGAAATCGTCAACGCGATTTTGTTTTATGATTGACACTGAATTCATCAGTGCACACATCCTACTGCTGACTTAGAAATCGTTGATGAAAACTGAGTCGCTGTCGACTCAGAAATTGTCAACAAAATTGCTTCCATAGTTGATGCATTAATTCATCAGCATACACAATCATGCTTTCTATGTTTTCAATTCCATCATGCTAAATTCATCAACACAAACTAATAATCAATGCACATCACACAAGGATATCATTTCCATCCTATGTCTTGACCCTTAAGGATCATGCAAGGTTTTTATATTGTTTTCCTCAATTCTTATGGCTGGTACTGCTGCCCATTTCCTTTAGTTACACATGCAAATCATCATATTCCTCATTAGCATAATCACAATAACAACCCACAATTACACATTCATTCTCATTATTCATAATCATACATGTTCATTCATCATACACAAAACCAAAACATTAATCATAATGAAATTCTCATTTCAACTCCAACATGTATCTTAGGGTCACAAACACATAATTTTACACTTAATATCAAACCAACACATTTTCATACAAGTTCTTCAACCACATATGTAGAATTCATATCATTAACATGTGTGCAATTTCTTTTTTGGTTTCACATGATCAAACAAATCTAACAAGGTCATCATCATCTTTGCATTTTATCCCTTTAATTCATATTATGGCCAGCCCTTACTATGGCCAGCCATCTTTCCAAGTTTATGTGTTCAAGTTCATTCATTTCTTTTATTGTTATTTCAGGAGTTGTGTCCTCCATCTAGCCCCCCATCCCATTCAACTTAATCTTCCCCTCTAACCCTCTTAAGTTATAAGTGTAAAAACCCTAACTATTCTCTTCGGGTTTTCTTCCTTTTTTTCTATTTGGAAGTTTCAAGGAATAATTAAGGAGGTGATGTTCTTCCCTTACCTCATGATTTTAGGCAGTCCTAAGGTAAGGTTCAATGGTTTGTTCTTCTCTTTTTGTTCGATTTTTTCCTTCCCTCTCCTACTGTCCAGCTGACCCTCTAGGCTCCTCTTTTTTTTCGTGTTTTTGGTTTTCTCTCCTTCACCTAACTCACTTCTCACTCAACTCTCAAGAAAGATGGCATACAGGCTAGTTGAGGTTAGTTTTTCTCCTTGAGAAATAGTGGTTGTGCTGTAGCAATGACTACTACTGATTTTGGGAGGAGGTCTAGGCTCTTTCTTCCTCTATATTTTGGTCACTTCTCTTTCCGTCTACTCTCTTCTCACTCAACACTCAAGGAAGATGGGCATATAGCTGGTCAGTTCTAATTTTCTCTTTGGGAGACAGTTCTAGCAGATTGCAGCTGGACTTTTAGGAGAGGAAGGGTCACCTTCTCTCTCTTCCTTGCATTTATACCCCCTCTTAAATGAGAAGGAGTGTTTGGGTACTAGTTATCTTTGGTTTCTATCCCCTTAGTGGATTATCTTAGGGCTGATTGTATCCTCTATAATCCCTTTCCTAGGATAGGTCCCCCCACTACACCATTTTTCTTAAAACAGGCTGGTCTAACGCTAACTTGTGTTTGGTTTTTATACCAGGAATGAAGGTTATTTAAAGTTTTTGAATAAAGGGTGATCATGTGTACACTTTAATGTTTCTTTTTTTAGAATTCACAAAATTGATGGTTAGTAACACTTGCAAAATAATCAGGATTTAAAAATTCTCTAATAATAAAGTCATCACTAAGTTTAGAAAATATTGTTTTTAAACTTTTTATTATTTTTAATGTTATATTTTAATTTTCATTATTTTTCTAACTAGTTCTTGTTTTTTTTTTTAATACAGGCAGGTTTATAGTCTGAATCAATTCAATTTGAATCCAAAAATCTAATTGAACGAAGAGATATTATTTTTTAAGATTATGACCCGACTAAACCAAAAGCACCAAATCCAATCCATCCAAGAGATATTATTTCTTAAGATTATGACTCGGACTGAATCGAATGGTTTTTTGACATTTAAAACCGGAACGGTCCGTGGTGACTTTGATACCATCAACAAGCTCTTTATCCCCCTTGAGCATCCCAGCACGAGCCTCCACACCGATTCTTATGTCTTTGGATGCATAGTTTCTG